>Ga0206874_1015_pt1 | contig 49492 bp, 44 predicted proteins | sample Alteio_BWOrgCont_12_FD_152629 | JGI IMG/M metagenome (GOLD analysis project Ga0206874, IMG submission 152629) | Enriched cells from forest soil in Barre Woods Harvard Forest LTER site, Petersham, Massachusetts, United States -... | ecosystem: Environmental > Terrestrial > Soil > Temperate forest >...
CCTATTTTTTGTATAATCGTGCCTCAACCATTGGCAAAAGTTTCAATACCCATTGCGTATACATTTCGCCCGATGGGTGCAGGCCATCATGCGCTATTAAACTCGCATCGGTTGCAGCCTCGCGCGATATACCGGTAATATCAAGATAATTGACACCTGCATTACCGCTTTCTTCCCGGTTTATGGCATTAAACGCGTCAATTTCAGGGCCTATGGTGGCATCCTGTCCGTTGGCAAAAGGGGTTACCCCATAATCCGGTATCGATAGTACAAATACGCGGGTCTTATCACCCCCGGCGTAGCTTATGGCGGTATTCAGCAATTGCACAAAGTTGGTGCGGTAACTGCTTTGCGTAGCACCCTGGTATTGGTCGTTCACGCCTATTAATAAAGTAACAAAGCTGTAATTGTGCTGCAATGGCGCATGGTTGCTGATAGCGGTTATCAGGTTAAGTGTTGTCCAGCCTGTAACGGCAATTATTTGCGGGTCGTTTGTGTTGATGTACCCGGCTTGTCTTAGTGAATCGGTAAGCTGGTAGGGGAATGATTGTGCCTGTGGCTCAGCTTCGCCAACGGTATACGAATCGCCTAAGGCTAAATAATTTATGGTGTCGGGATACATTGGCTTTACAGTAACAGTGGTATCGGGTATCTTGGTCGTAACAGTGTTTTTTACAGGTGGGTCTGCTTTTTTAGTGCAGCCAGCAAAGGCTGTTAACGTAATTAAAATAAATAGTAAAGCTTTCATCCTAATATCTCCATATCAAACAATACGGAAATATGGTGCTTTAGGATTTTTTTTACTTCATTAATATCAACTTCCCTGCCTAATTCTTTTTGCAGCGATGTTACAGCCTTATCATCAATGCCGCAGGGGATAATGTTTTTAAAATAGTCGAGGTCGGTATTTATATTAAACGCCAGGCCGTGCATGGTTACCCAACGACTGCAGCGCACACCCATGGCGCATATTTTCCGGGCGCGTTCGTTATCGGCATCAAACCAAACACCGGTATAGCCGGTATAGCGGCCTGCCTTTAAACCATAATCAGCAAGGGTGAGTATTACTGCTTCTTCCAGCGTGCGCAGGTACAGGTGTATGTCGGTGAAAAAATTATCAAGGTCCAGTATCGGGTAACATACAATTTGCCCCGGGCCATGGTAGGTAATATCGCCCCCGCGGTTTATAGGGTAATACGTGGCGTTTTTTTCCTTCAACCCTTGTTCATCAAGCAATAAATGATCAGGCTTACCGCTTTTGCCCAAAGTATAAACATGCTGGTGTTCGCAAAATATTAAATAATTTGATGTGATGTCTTCAGGGATTGCTTCATCCGCATCATTGCCTGCTTCAACCGGCTGGCGATTACGTATATCTATTTTTTGTTTTACTGTTTTGTCAAAAAGTTCTTCCTGTTTTTCCCAGGCTTCCTTATAATCTATCAGCCCCCAGTCCTTAAATAATACTTGTTTATTTTTCATTAAGTTCTCCTTTCACATAGCCTATCATGTAATCTTCGTACTGCATATACTCAACCTTGTAATTAAGGTCAACTTCATCCTTAAGTAAATGTGCCTCTAAGGAGCCTTCAGTCGAAAATTCAAAAGGAGCTATGGATATATTATCAGCAAACGATACTTCTTTCTGCCCGTAACATTTGTAAACCGCCTCTTTAGCGCACCAGCAAACATACAAATGCTGTATTTTATGTTCCTCCTTAATAAAAGCCATTTCGGTGGGGCGCATAAACTTTTCGGCTATGCGTTCTATTTTTTCTTTTATCAGTTCAATATCAATGCCTACCGTCGCATTCCGGCTCATCATCACCGCCGCGTAATCAAATGAATGGCTGAATGATATATGGTAAGGCAAATTCACCAGGTAGGGCTTGCCATGCACATCAACCTTGCAATCAATATATTCATCGGTACGCAGCATGGTGCGGAGCAAAACGCGTGTGCCCAGCCAGTGTAAGTGGCGTTTGTTTTTACTTATCCGTTCAAAATAGGCCTTTTCATGCGCATCCAACTGTAGTTGTTTATACAGTTCTGCCGCTTCTTCCTCAATTTTCCAGAGTGCAAATTCTGTATTATCATCAACCCGGTGCCGGTATACTATAGCCATAAAAGTAAAATTGCAAAAAGGATGGCAAACTTATGTCAAATAATTATAATTTAGCCATATAACATCTCAATCAAATGATATTATCAGATAAGCGCATCCTCGAAGAAATTGATAAAGGTACCATTATTATTGAACCCTTTAAACGCGAATGTTTAGGCACAAACTCATATGATGTGCATTTAGGGAAACACCTGGCCACTTATCGCGACAGGGTGCTTGATGCCAAGCTGCATAACGAGATAGATTATTTTGATATACCCAAAGAAGGATTTACCCTGCAACCCAACACCCTGTACCTTGGCGTAACGCTTGAATATACCGAAACGCATGCACATGTGCCTTTCCTTGAGGGGAAATCAAGCACCGGCCGCTTAGGTATTGACATTCATGCCACGGCCGGTAAGGGCGATGTAGGTTTCTGCAATACCTGGACGCTTGAAATATCATGCGCGCAACCCGTGCGTATTTATGCAGGCATGCCTATAGGTCAGCTGATATATTTTGCCGTTGAAGGCGAAATTGAAGTAATGTATAATACCAAGAACAACGCGAAATACAGCAACCCCACTACGCGCCCTGTTGAAAGCATGATGTGGAAAAACAAATTTTAAACCTGTAACCGGCCGCTTGTTTAAGTAACACTGTTGTTATAAACAAAAAGCTATTACATTTTTCCTGAAATTAGGCATAGTATGATGAATTACAGGAAGATAATAGCCGGACTTTTTTTAATAACAAGTTTTATTGTTACCACGGCGTTTATTGGTCCGGGGGATGGGGCTGTGCAAAAAATAGCCGCGCAGCTTGATAAATGGGCATCATCAAACCCTCCCGAAAAAGTTTATTTACAGTTTGACAAGCCATATTATTCGGTAGGCGATGATATATGGTTCAAGGCATATATCACGCTTGGCAGCCTGCACAGGTTATCGGGACTAAGCGGTGTTTTAAACGTTGAACTTTTGGACGACCGCGATTCAATAAAACAACACATAAAACTGCCAGTGGCCAGCGGTTTAACCTGGGGCGACTTTGCATTATCTGATACACTTGCCGAAGGTAATTACCGCATACGCGCCTACACCAACTGGATGCGCAATGCCGGTGAGGATTACTTTTTCGACAAGCATATTACCATTATTAATGCCATAAACAACAAGGTTTTTGCAAAAACAGCCTATACCTACGCTACCGAAAACGGGAAAGAAAAAGTTAACGCGCTAATAAATTATACCGATGGCAATGGCGCGCCTTACGCGGCTAAGGAGGTAAAATATAGCGTGGAACTTAACGGCAAGGCTATTGCTCACGGTAAAGGTATAACGGATGATAAAGGTAACCTGGCACTTAGTTTTGTCAACTCGCTCACCGCCCCACTTAGTTCGGGAAGGATAATTACGGACGTGGTACTTGATAAGAATGAGACTATTACCAAAACCATTCCGGTAAAAGCAACGTCGGCTAACGTAGATGTACAGTTTTTCCCCGAGGGCGGCAGCCTGGTTACCGGTATAAATTCAAGAGTGGCTTTTAAGGCAGTTGGGGCCGATGGCCTGGGCGCAGATATAAAAGGGACAATTATTGACGATAAGCTCAATACCGTTGCCACTTTTAGTAGTCAGCATTTGGGCATGGGTTCTTTTATGCTCATTCCTGAAGTGGGTGCAACATATAAGGCGCATATTATTTTTGCCGATGGTTCATCGAAAGATATTGAACTGCCAAAAGCGGTCGACAAAGGCTATGTTTTAACCATTGGTACCGCCGATCCAGATAACCTGGAGATAAAAGTAAGCACCAGCAGGCAATTACTAATAGATAATACCGCTGATACGCTTAGCTTAATAGCGCAAAGCGAAGGCCAAATATATTATGCTGCTAAAAGCAACCCCGGTAGTACGAATTTTACAGCAAACGTTTCCCGTGGCCGTTTTCCATCGGGTATTGTACAATTCACGTTGTTCTCATCAAAAGGTGAACCGTTAAACGAGCGCCTGGTTTTTATCCAAAACCCCGATCAGTTGAAACTAAATGTAAGTACCGAAAAGCAATCCTACGCGCCAGAACAGAAGGTTAAAATAAACCTTAACGCTCAAACCCCCGATGCAAAGCCGGTTATTGGTAGTTTTTCTGTATCGGTTACTGATGAAACGAAAGTTCCGGTTGATGAAAACTCTGAAAATAGCATACTGGCCAACACGTTGCTTACATCTGATCTGCGGGGATATATAGAAAAGCCTAATTATTATTTCAACAACCCAACCGACCAAACCCGTGCGGATCTCGATTTGCTGATGCTTACCCAGGGCTATCATCGGTTTGAGTGGAAACAGATCATGAATGATAAATTCCCGGTTATAACTTATCAACCCGAAAAAACACTGGCCATAAGCGGACATATTACAACATTAGGCGGCAAGCCGATAGTACATGGTAAAGTAACCATGTTGTCAACCCGTGGTGGTTTCGCCTTTTTAGATACGGTAACCGATGAGCAGGGACGGTTTGAATTTAAAAATATGGCTTTTGCCGATAGCCTTAAATTTGTGATACAGGCCCGTACAGGTAAGGACCGTAAAAATGTGCAGATAGACCTTGATAATATAACGCAACAAGGCGTAACACAAAATAAAACCGCTCCCGATATACAGGTAAGTGTTTATGATGGCGCATCGGACTATTTAAAAAGTACCCGGACACTTTATAATGAGGAGCTGAAGTATGGGCTGGCAAAACGCACTATTGTTTTAAAAGAAGTGGTAATAAAAGATACCCGCACCACTGTAAAACATTCAAACAACCTAAACGGCGCAGGTAACGCCGACCAGGTTTTAACCGGAGACCAGATAGGGATGGGGGTGATGGATCTGTCGATGTTAGAGGGGCGGCTTATAGGCGTTACCTTCCGTAACGGTGTACCCTATTCAACCAGGGGTGGACAGATGGCTGTTTACCTGGATGGCATGAAACTGCAGCCAGGCGAACTGGACATGATCGTTATGACAGACATAGCAAGTATTGAAGTGTTGCGTTCAATAGCCTATACAGGCATTTACGGTGGCTCGGGTGGGCCGGGAGGTGAATTGATCCTGACCTCTAAAGATGGCAGCGAGATATACAAGGATAACCTGAAGCGACCGGCGCCGGGTATTATCACCTACTCGCCAATAGGCTACTATAAGGCCCGGCTATTCTACTCGCCGCAATATGATGATCCTAAAACCAATATACCTGTTGCCGATTTGCGTACAACCATATACTGGAACCCTGATATTATTACCGATAAAGACGGGAATACGTCGTTTGAATTTTTTAACGCCGGCGGCAAAGCCATCTATCGTGTAGTTATTGAAGGTATTGATGGCGATGGTAACTTAGGCAGGCAGGTGTACAGATATAAGGTGGAATAATAAAGTATTAATTGTTAAATTGTACTGAACCAAAACCAAAACAATGAGATTCAATACACTATTGTTGGTCTTTTTATTTACTGCACTCGGTCGTTTGGCCTTGGCGCAAACCGATAGTACCGTACTAAGTAGCTCAGTTGCGTCGCTAACTAATTATTTCAATAATTACCCGGTAGAGAAGGCTTACCTTCATTTGGATAAAACAGCTTATTTCCCCGGCGATACCATTTGGTTTAAAGCTTATACAGTATTAGGGCAGCAGCACCGGCTGTCGCAACTAAGCGGTGTTTTATATTGCGAGCTGATAAATACGAAAGATTCAGTTATCAGCCGCCGTATATTAAAGTTATTAATAGGTTTAGGCTGGGGCGATTTTGACCTTCCGAGGTCATTACAGCCAGGTACCTATCATATACGGGCCTATACTGCATGGATGCGGAATGCGCCCGGTTATTATTTTGATGAGCCAATAACAATAGGCGGCCAGCGTGCCATCACAGCACCGTCAAAACAACTCGTTGCTTTGTCGGCATCCCGGCCTGTGAAGCTAAAGCCCGATGTGCAATTCTTCCCCGAAGGCGGCCAGATGGTGAATGGTTTGCGTTCGAAAATTGCTGTTAAATGTGTAAACAGTAATGGGCTTGGTGAAGATATTAAAGGCGTTGTTACTGATAATAATGGAGATGAAGTAGCCGGTTTTGCCACACAGCATTTAGGCATGGGGGTATTTGCGTTAACACCACAGGCAGGCAAAACATACCGTGCCAAAATTACCGCGGCAGATAGTTCAGCATATATCTTTGACTTACCGGTTCCCCTTGAGGAGGGCTTTACCCTTGCAGTAAATAGCAGCCAGGCCGATAGTGTTTTCTTAAGTGTATCGGCAAATGAAAAACTTTTCGCGGAGCAAAAAAGCACTTCTTTTTACCTTGTTGCACAATCGGGCGGGAAAGTTTTTTATACGGCTGCCGCTAAACTGGTGGTACCGGTTTTTACCGCGACTATCGCAAAAAGTCGTTTCCCTACAGGTATAGTCCAGTTCACTCTTTTTTCGCAAAGCGGCCAGCCACTTAATGAACGTATTATATTTATTCAGAACGACGATGCGCTTAAACTAACGCTATCGCCTGCTGCCGAAACTTATGGAACACGGCAGAGAGTTAAAATGGAACTGGGCACAGGAAGTAACGATAAAGAACACGCTATCGGCAGTTTTTCAGTATCGGTTACTAATGAAAGCCGTGTGCCGGTAAATGAAAATGCCGAAAATACCATATTGAGCAATTTGCTGCTTACTGCCGACATTAAAGGCTATGTGGAGCAGCCCAATTATTATTTCAATAACCCAACCGAACAAACCCGTGCCGACCTGGATATATTAATGCTTACGCAGGGTTATCGCAGGTTTGAGTGGAAACAGGTTCTGAAAAATGCCATATTGCCGCCAACTTATTTGCCCGAAACATCACTTGAATTGGTCGGCAGTATCAAAACACCGTCGGGTAAACCAGTACCTGGTGGCGGAGTTATATTTACCGCCCTGAGGGAAAACGTTATAAAAGACACGGTGACCGATGCAGACGGGAATTTCAAATTCGCTAACCTGAATTTGGTTGATACGGTTAAAACAATAGTGCGTGCGCGAAAGCATTCCAACGGCAGCAATGTAGCCATCTACCTGCAACAACCCAATTATCCCGTCGTACTAAAAAGTCAAATAAATACGGATACAGTATCAAAACTAACGCCCGATATGCTCAAAAACATTGCCAGCTACCAGGACAGGCTCAGGGAAGATTCGTTGCAAAATAAACGGCACTTGAAAGAGGTGGTTGTAAAAGCAAAAAAGGAACCAAAGCCCGATAGGTTTAATAATTATGGTACATCGCTGGAATTTGATGCCGATATGCAAAGGTTAAAGCGGGAGTATGCAACACTCGGGTTGGCCCTGCCTTCCATAATACCGGGTGCAAATTATACGGATGGGGGGCCAATACGATATGACTTTGGTAATGCAAGGTTAATTATAGATGGCTTGCCACACCAGTCGTCAGATATAAACCTGTATAGTCCCCGTGAACTTGAGAGTATACGGATGGTATCGGCGACAGGCCAGCGCCCTGCGCTGCTGATTGTAGAAACCAAGCGTTATGCTGGAACTGATACAGCCACTACCACACTAAAAGAAGTGAAAATAGTAGCAAATAAAATTAGAAAGCAACCAGATCTTTCAGAATCTCAAAGTTTGCACCCCGGCGCTGCTGACCAGGTGATAATGGGTGACCAATTAGGTGGTTGTGTAGATCTGTCGGATTGTTTGCAGGGAAAAACTTTTGGTGTTACGTACAGTTCTAATGGCACGCCTTTAAACATGAGGAAATCACCGCCAGCTCCAATGTCGGTGATTATTGATGGAATTATATTGGATGGCAATCATTTAAATGATATAGATGTAAATAATATATATAGTATTGAAGTACTCAAAAGTGTGTTTGCATACTCAATCTATGGCAACAGTATTAAACCAGGCGGCGCATTGGTAATTACCATGAAGCATGGCGGCGAGCACAACTATTTAACAAGTGAGAACCCTGCAGGCTTAATAACCTACCTATTCAAAGGATATAATGTTGCGCGTGCATTTTATTCGCCAAAATATGATAAACCTAACACCGGGAACTATAAAGCTCCGGATCTTCGCTCAACCATATATTGGAACCCGAATATCATCACCGATAAAAATGGCAAGGCCTCATTTGAATACTATAATGCCGATACCAAAGGGACATATCGTGTGGTGGTTGAAGGTATTGATGATAATGGCAATATCGGCAGGCAGGTATACCGGTACAAAGTTGAATAGTATAAAGATTATTAGTAAATTGGATTTAAACTTAACTCCTTAGCATATGAAATTTAGGATCGGTTTGTTTGCAATTTTACTTATTACATCAAATCTTTCGTTATTTGCACAAAATAATCCGCCCGGGCAGTACCAGGTTACGGGTAAAATTATAAACCATACCGATAAAAAGCCCGTTGCGGGTGCCAGTGTATTTTTAGGTAATGCTACCATCGGCAATGAAACAGATAATGATGGCTCTTTTACCCTTCAAAATGTAAAGCCGGGTAAATACATGCTGGTTGTATCAATAGTTGGGTTTGACATACTTTCGGAACCCTTAACTGTTACTAATATTAATGTAAGCCTGCCCGATATTGAAGTGACCCCCAGTGTCGTAACTTTAGGTGAAGTAAAGATCAAGGCAAATGCGGGCAAGGACGCTTATTCCGACTGGGCGCATGAAACTTTTTTAAAGGAATTTTTGGGTACATCAGACTATGCTAAGGATTGTAAAATACTAAACCCCGAAGTGCTTAATGTAGCATATGATCAAAGCACAAATACAATTACAGCCTCATCATCAGATTTTTTATTGATTGAAAATGATGCCCTGGGCTATAATATCAAATACAGGCTAACCAAATTCGAGATGAGGTCCAATAGCCAGGAAGATAAGGATATTCATTACGAAGGTTCTGTTTTTTTTAAAGAAATGAAAGGATCGCCCGGGCAGGAAAAGCGTTGGAAACAGAACAGGCAGGAACTTTATGGAAATTCAAGCACGCATTTTTTGCGTGCGATACTTAACGACCAGTTGGATGAAGAAGGATTTAGGGTGCTTCGCGTGGCTACAATAGCCAATCCAAACAGGTCGCCCGAAAGCCTCATCCAGTCCAATATTAACAGGCTTAAAAATAAACAACCCGCAAGCCCTGATTCATTACGCTACTGGAAAAAGGTGATGAACCTGCCGGTAACTATACAAATGCTAATGCCAACACCGTTAACTAAAGCCGATTTGGTAAGCAACGCCGATCAGCCCGGGGTTTTTAAGTTTGGCGATAATAACGATGAGTTGGTAGTAATGTATAATAAAGAGCGGCGTTTTACAAATGCCAAACAGCTGGCCGATCTGAATAATCTTAATTATATAGTAAACAAAGCCGGCAATAAAGAATATACGCTTTTAAACTTTACCGAGCCTTATACCTTGTTTGATAATAATGGTGGCATATTCAACCCAAATAGCCTGGTATTTAAAGGAGCCTGGATAGCTAATAGAGTGGGGGATCTGTTGCCAATTGACTATGAAGAAAAGACCAGTAATAGTGGCGTGGAGGCTTTTAAAAACGATACGTTACTAAAAAGTATTGTTACCGCCACAAATACTTATAATACAGCAAAACCGGTTGAAAAAGTGTACCTGCACCTTGACAGATCATATTATACACCCGGCGACACGATTTGGTTTAAGGCTTACACCGTACTTGGCGGGCAGCATCAGCTATCTGACATGAGCGGGGTGTTATATGCCGAGCTGATCAATAATAACGATTTGGTAGTAAGCCGTCGTACCATCAGGCTGGTATCGGGCATTGGTATTGGTGATTTTGACCTGCCCATTTTACTAAAACCGGGTAATTACCGGGTAAGGGCCTATACCAATTACATGCGTAATGCCGGCGCCGATTATTACTATGATCAAAACATTGAAATTGGCGGCGAAAAAAAGGCTCAATTAGCTGTTACCCAAAATGCGCAGGCAAAACCGGATGTGCAATTCTTTCCGGAAGGGGGCGAACTGGTAAACGGCCTGGATTCAAAAGTTGCAGTAAAGTCGGTTAATGCTAATGGCCTGGGCGAAAACATAACCGGGGAAATTATTGATGATGCGGGTAACAAAATAACCGGCTTTTCAACCATGCATTTAGGTATGGGGGTTTTTGAGTTGACGCCGCAGGCAGGTAAAAAATACCGTGCAAATATTACTTGCGCCAATGGTGCAACCTTTGGGGTCGACCTGCCACAGGCCCGGGAAAAAGGGTTTGAGCTGGCAATAGATAATAACAAAACCGATAGCATTTACATTAAGGTAGCGGCTAATGACAAATTGTTTAAAGAAAACAAGGATGCCGTATTTTATTTGCTGGCGCAGTCGGGTGGTAAAGTATATTATACAACGGCGGCTAAGATGGCCACCAGGGAATTTACGACCCAAATAGCAAAAAAACGTTTCCCATCAGGCATAGCGCAGTTCACCCTTTTGTCGCAAACCGGCGAACCACTTAATGAGCGGGTGATATTCATAAGGAATGATGATACGCTTAAACTTACATTATCTTCCTCATCGCGTATTTATGCTCCACGCCAAAAAGTTACCGTAAATATGGGTATAAATACCACCGGGCTGCCCGCGCCGGGAAGCTTTTCAGTATCGGTTATTAACGAAAGCCGTGTGCCTGTAAATGAAAATGCCGAAACAACCATATTAAACAGCTTACTGCTCACTTCCGACCTGAAAGGTTATATAGAACAGCCCAATTATTATTTCATAAGTAATAATACCAAAACAGCAGCCGATCTCGACCTGCTGATGCTTACCCAGGGCTACCGCAGGTTTGAATGGAAGAGGGTTGCAGATACAGCACATTCAACATTAGCCTATCAGCCTCAAACCTCACTTAGCTTATCGGGTAGCGTAAAAACCCCATCGGGCAAGCCTGTACCTAATGCCGGGGTAACATTTATTGCATCGCGACAAAACTTCTTTACCGATACCACTGCTAACGCAAAAGGTGATTTTACATTCAACAACCTTGCTTTGCCCGATAGCGCTATTATCGTGCTTCGTGGTAATAAGCAAAATAATAATGGCAACGTAAACATTGCCATTACCCCGGCAGATATTCCTGTTGTAATGAAAAATAAAGTAAACCTGGATACATCACGTATCGTAACGCCGGTAATGATGGCTGGCATGGAAGATCATGATGCACGTTTAAAGCAGAGTTCGTTAAAAAACGGCATACAGCTTAAGGAGGTAAAAGTAAAAAGTTCAGTTATCCATAAGCCTGATCTTAAATATTCTGCAAATCTGAATGGTGCAGGTAATGCCGACCAGGTAATTATGAGTGATCAACTAATGGGTTGCATAGACCTGGCTACCTGCCTTGATGGCAAAGTTTTTGGTGTGCGTTTTAGAAACGGGAACGCGTATAATAACCGGGCAGCACAGCGGTTTGGCAAAGAAGGTGGGAGTGGTGCCAAGGACGCACCGCCCCTTACAGTTATAATTGATGGATTGATAACGCATGAAAATTTAAATACTGTAAACACATTGGATATTTACAGTATCGAGGTATTGCGCAGCGGGGCTTATTTGGCAATATACGGTTCGGAAGCTTCTACAGGGGCTTTGGTGATAACCACCAAACGCGGTAACGAACCAATGAAACTTGCAGACCCTACCGCAGCCGGTTTAATAACTTATCCGTTTAAGGGTTATTCTCTTGCCCGCATGTTTTATTCGCCTAAATATGATGTGCCGCAAACAGAATTAAAAACTACTGATTCGCGCTCAACCATTTATTGGGACCCTGATGTTATTACTGATAAAGATGGCAAGGCCTCGTTTGATTATTATAACGCTGATACCAAAGGCATTTACCGTGTAGTGGTTGAGGGCATTGATGGTGATGGCAATATTGGCAGGCAGGTGTACAGGTATAAGGTGGAATAGCAAGCCCCACCCAAACCCTCCCCGGAGGGGAGGGCTTTATAAAAACATGAAGTTTGAAGTCTGCCCTACCGGGGGAGATTATTCGTGTTGTTTGTTTTTAAAGGAACCCATGAAGGCTTCGCCGTTTAAAGGGGCTTACTTTGCCAGAACAAACCTGCCCCAAAAATCAACTGATTTAAACATCTCGCCAAAGTCGCCATTGCTGTTGTTACCACCACCGCCGCCGCCATGACGGCCGCCTCTGCCGCCGCCACCGCCCATTCCACCTCCGCCACCACCGTGGCGACCACCACCACCGCCTGATCCGCCGCCCTGGCCCCCTTCGCCACCTGCTTGCGGGCGCTGCACCCCATTTATTTTAATGTTAAACGACCATAGGGTTTTACCGCTTTCATCGCCGTGGAAAAACTTCATGGGAATGGCTTCTTCATATATCAGGTTGCCCGCAGCATCATAATCAATAGCAGTTTGTATGCCGTAAGTGTTTGATGTGGTTATCATGTCATCCTCAATATCCTTACTAAAGCCTATTACCTTAATGCCACGCAAATTGGTCAGTTTTTCTCTTAACAGTTCATCGCGGTCTTCCTGTGTAACGCCATCTTCGGCATCCTGCTTATGATTAAAAACCGGGGTGCTGCCTTGTACATTTAACGGATAGGTAGTGCTAAAAGCTTCTTTTCTTTTTCCTTTTGGGTCGATAGTAAAAGTTAATCCCGCGTTTAAAATACGGGCTATTTCGCTCCTGTCATAAATCTTTACGGCAAGATATAAAGTGTCTTTAGTGTTGGCTAGCATATAGTTTAGCCGTTCCTCAGGGCTGTAATAAATCAGGCTGTCACCCCAATCTTTGATATCGCCATCAACCGAGATGTTTTTTTGCGGCGGCTTTAAATTGAATTGAGCCTCAAGCGCTTGCGCCTGACAGAAATTTATTAAAATAAACTGTAAACCAATAAGGGCAAGAACAAGGGTAGGGGATTTTTTCATGTTGTGGGGCAATTTTCAAATATCGAAAGTTTAAACTACTTACTTTAATGCAATTGTAACCGATTTATTATAGTTTTTGAGTAATTTTGCAGTTACATATGCCAACCGAAGTACAGGAAGAAATTTTTACACTCGAAGAGTTACTGGTAGGTTTGAAGGAAATTCACCGCCTTATTTTATGGAATGATGATGTCAATAGTTTTGATCATGTAATATTCTGCATGATGAAATACCTCGACTACTCCGAATCACAAGCCGAAAAGATAGCCTGGAAGGTACATAACGAAGGCAAATGCGCCGTACTGGAAGGCTCCTTCACCGAAATGGAGATATACCGCAAAATTTTACAGCAGGAAGGGCTCACCGTTACCGTTGAGTAATTGGTTTGCCGTTTATAGCGCCTTAAAAAAACAAAGGCCCGCTCCCGGGCCTTTGCCATACAATTGTTTTTACAAAAAATGATATGGTTTAGGTTCTGCTAAATAACAACTAATATTCCCCTTATCACCGGGTGAAAACACCCTTTTTTATGCGTAGTTATACGCATTTTTCGAGCCGGATATAAGTGTTCAGAAGATTTAAAAAGATTAAACCCCTCCCTGCCACCGCACACACAGCCGCACCCCTCCCGGGGGAGGGAATAAAAACGAAAAAAAGCCGCCTGATTAACGGGCGGCCTTTCATATTAAAAAGCTTTATCTTACTTAAACTATATAGTTCCAGCCATGTGTATCGGCTGTGTTGCCGTACTTAATGGCATCCAGTTCGCGCAATACCCTTTGTGAAAATTCGCGGGTCTTGGGGTCGCTTAAAAAGTATTCTTCACTATTAAGGCTTATGGAGCCTACCGGTGCTATGGTTGCGGCAGTACCTGCACCAAAAGCATCCTCAAGCTTGCCGTTTTTAGCGCCTTCAATAATTTCAGCTACCGAAACGCGGCGTTCTTCAACCGGGTAACCCCATTCGCGGGCCAGGGTTAAAACAGTATCGCGGGTTACGCCATCTAAAATGGTGTCGCGGGTTGATGGGGTGATAACCTTTCCATCCAGTACAAACATTACGTTTGCCGCACCCATTTCTTCAATATATTCGTGGTTTTTGGCGTCGGTCCATATCAGCTGGTCAAAACCTTCTTCGGTCGCTTTTTTAGCAGGGTACATGGCGCCGCCATAATTACCCGATGATTTTGCATAACCCATACCGCCTTCAGCCGAACGGGTGTAAAAATTTTCAATTTTCACCCTTAAGGTTTTTGAAAAATAGGGGCCGGTTGGGCCCAAAAGCACCATGTATTTATAGGTGGTTGATGGCGCTACACCCAGGTAACGGTCGGTAGCGAACATGAACGGCCTGATATACATAGAGTGGTTGGCTTTGCCGGGTATCCATTCACGGTCAATATCAACAACAGCAGCAATGCTTTGTATAAATATATCTTCGGGCAGGGTAGGCATGCACAACCTTTCGGCTGATTTATTAAAGCGCTTGGCGTTTTTATCAGGGCGGAATACAGATACAGTTCCATCGGCATGTTTGTAGGCTTTCAATCCTTCAAAAAACGACTGCCCGTAATGCAGCGCCGAAATTGCAGGGCTGACACTAATATCGCCATAAGGGACTATCTGAAAATTCTTCCATTCGCCATCTTCATAATCGGCCACAAACATGTGGTCGGAAAATGTTTTTCCAAATGGCAGGTTGTTAAAATCCGTTTGTTCTAAACGTGAATTTGGTGTTTTGGTGATCTTGATGTCCAGCGTCTCAGTCATGGCTTTAGCGTATTAGTTTCGAAAATGGCAAGTTACGGATTTTTGTTAAATATTTTTAGATTTACGTCCTATACCTTGTCAAATGAAATTAATTTTATTAATAGCACTAATTCTTACAACTACTGCAAGTAATAGTCAAAAAAAGCCTAATCCGGTATTTAATGTAATGGCATTTACAGATGTTCCCAAATACATGGAATTGTGCGGTGAAAATCTTTTTTTAAATAAACAAGATGAAAAAAGTAGAAAATTTATTTGTTATACAGATTATAGCCAAATATTAATTTGTATAAATAGTAAACTAATAATGTTGAATACAAAGGATGGGTCATTAAAAAACCACACCAGAAGTTTTTTTAATAAGGACTACACAATGGTGATTAAATATGACCCCTTAAAACCTATTAATGCTGAAAATTATATAGTTACAGGGGCAATTATTACTATAAAATATCACTCGAAAATTATTTGGACCAAGAGTGTTATTGGCGGAGGGCATTGTGGGACTCCTTAAAAATGCTAAATAACAGACTTACGAAGTTTTTAAAACTACGTAAGTCTCATGCGGCTGTTACTGCCTATTCAAAATCTTCTCCACCCACGCTTTGCCCCAATTTTCTTCCTGTTCTTCAGTCCATAAGGATGGATAGAAAATTCGTTTCTGAAAACGCGGAGGCAAATATTTTTGCCAGTTGGTACCGCCGGTCGCCTTTATCTCATCCGGTTCGCGGTTAAGGTAACGCACGGCAGATTTATAATGCACCAGCGGCCAGTTCACATTAACGTTTACATCCAGTTGGCGCAGTTCATCTTCCAGTTCCTTTGTTGAGCTGCCTTCGTATTGCAGTTGCTGTAGTAAGGCATTAAAATTATGCTGCGTGGTGGCTTTGCCCAGCTCAATAAATGTTTTGCTGTATTTTTTCTCGAATTGCTTTAGCGTAAGGGTTTTTTTGCCTGTAGCCAGTTCCGTAGCGCCCGACTGCCAGTATAAATGCTCAAATTGTTCCTCAATGGGCGCGTCGCGCAATTCTGTGCGCTTATCTTTTGCTACCAGGTTAATAAAATCGGTAGCGTATATTTCTATCATGCGGTATTGCCCTGATTGAAAGCCACTGGCAGGCAACAACGACATCCGGAATTTTAAGAATTGCTCCTTCTCCATGCCATCAACCATAATAGCGAACGATTGGGTAAGCGCTTCAAAATAACTGTTGATGCGTTTTAAGCGTGCTGTAAAAAAATCAGCGGTTAAAGGATGTGCCTCTGTTATCTGCTTGCACTCATGCAGCGCCAGTTTAAAATACAATTCAGTTATCTGGTGATACATGATGAATATTTCCTCATCAGGTAAGGGCGTTTTGGGGCTTTGCAGGCTTAATAAGGTATCAAGGTGTATGTAATCCCAATAAGTTAGAAAGTCGGCGTAAAGCAGCCCGTCGAGGTATGAGGGCATATCCTGGCCCATGGCTTCGTATTTTTCCTGCAGGCGCGCCAGGCGTTCTTCAATGTCGGGGGTGAAATGCATGGTCAAATGTAAAGATTTACACTCACCTTACACAAACACAGGGCCATTTAAAAACATATTGGCGTTTACTTGTTATAACGAATATACCAACCTTTAAAAATCATGATAAAGAAAATATTAATAGGTATTGACGACAGCAAATACGCTCAAAATGCCGCGAAATATGGCTTTAAGCTTGCCGAAACCCTCGACGCCCATGTAGGGCTGGTAAATATATTGGAACCTATGGCCATACCTGTGTCGGGCACCGGCGCGGATGAGATACTGGGTGCATCTATACAGGGTGTTGGCGCACCTGATGTGGATATAATACAGGCACAAACCGAAATATCAAAGAACATTGTTGAGAGCGCTATTAAAAAGTATGCGGGGAAAACGCAGGTCACTCATTTTAACGAGTATGGCTCAACCGGGGAAGGCATAATTAGCTGTAGCCTGGAATTTAGAGCCGATATAATAGTAATAGGCACCCATGAACGCACAGGCCTCGACAGGCTGTTCTCGGGCAGTGTTGCCGAATACGTTGTGCGCCATTCAACTATACCTGTTTTGGTGGTACCGAGTAAGGAGTAGACCCCACCTAAATCCTCCCCGGAGGGGAGGACTTTAAAAATACAACGTGTTAAGTCTCCCCCTTGGGGGGAGATTTAGAGGGGGTCAATAAAGCAGCCTAAACTTAATGGTTTGCTCAATAGCTTGCAACTCTTTTAATACCTGGGTATCGTAGCCGGTGTTAACATCCGTTATTACATAACCGATTTGCGGGTTGGTCACCAAAAACTCGCCTACTATATTAATGTTGTGTTTGGCAAATACTTCGTTTATCTGCGCCAGTATGCCCGGCACGTTTTTGTGGATGTGTATGAGCCTGTGCGCGTTGTTAATGCGTGGTGGCTGCAGATCGGGGAAATTGCAGCTGGTATGGGTTTTACCCTCGTTCATAAACGCCATTACTCTTTTAGGTATAAAGTCGTCATTACGGGGGTTGTGTTTGGGGTCGTCGAAAATAATAATGCCGTTCTCGCAGGCAGCCTCAGCCAATTTACGACTGGCGATCTTACCAAAAATACCTATCACCTTTAGCCTGCCTGCATTTTGTAATTGTTCGGGCGTTGGCTGGTTGTCTTCATCGCAAAAAAGTATGCCTGCTTCTTCCAGATATTTATCTTCTATACTTTCGCGTTCGCGGATGTTGTAGCCTTCCTTGCGCATTTGTGCCAGCGCTTCTTCCTCAATATCGCCCACAACCAAACATTTTATGCGGTTTTTTGGGTACGATATGGCCCTTGGCAGTTTATTGATGTACAAAAACTCATCGAAGCTCGGAGTAATATGGTCGGCCTTTTCTGCAACTGATTTGCGCTCGATATTCTCGGTAAAGGCAAAAAACTTTTTGATCATGCCCGATTCCTTCAGCTGGAAATCAGAATAACCATCGCCAATGCCATAAATATCGCCGGGCAGGTTAAGCTCCTTTAATAATTTAACCTTGCCGCCTTCCTGCGATAAGGGGTTTTCCCTGTCATAGCCAATAATGTTCCCATCATCATCAAACACAAAGGTATTGGCGTAGATGTTTTCTTTTTTAATATGATACTCCGTCACTACCGGGATAATAAATTCCTTAAACCCGCCCGATACGATCAAAACTTCGTCCTGGTGGTTTTTAAAAAATATGGTGTTGCGCGAAAAGGAGGTAGATACCTTCTTTTTTAAATGGGTGATCAATTGCTTTAAATGCTCGCGGTTGGCCTGTAACAGTTTAACACGCGCCTCCAGACTTTGGGTGAACGACAAGCGCCCTTCCATCGAGGCATTGGTAAGGTCCTCGATCTGCTGGTATATTTTTTCCCTGTCGGGATGATTTTTTAGTGATATGCGGGCAAGTTCGTCCAACGCTTCAACCTGCGTAAAGGTGCTGTCGAAGTCGATAATAAAATATTGATCCATTTTATTGATGTGCAGATATGCGGATGTGCAAATGTGCAAATTTTGGATGATGGTTCATAGTGTAAAAAACACAATAAGTTGGTCTTTGCTTGTGTTGCGTTCCATGAACCTGATGAAGTCCTGTTTTTGTAGTGAATTTGAGAGGCGCTGCGCTTAGCTCTTAAACCAGTTTTGAGTAGATGTTTAGTGAAGAAATTGTTATGGTTGATAAATGACTAATTTTTGTTTAAAATAAATAACCTTTTTTTGGTAATAATGCAATGTTTTATATATTTGGGTAATTAACTATTAACTGATCTTATTATTGACAAAATGGGAAACTATAAAGAAAGGAGGCGCATGAGTTTTTTTAAAATTAATTAGACCTGAATAATGAAAGTAATAATTGAAGATCACTTACTATGTGAATTGGTTAATTACAACAAAGTACCGGGAAAATCACCATTTCCTAATGAAGTTATAAAAGCTTTTAGAAAGCGAGTGTTCCAGATCAGGCAGGCATATAATACTGCTGATTTAAGAAAGATCGGAAGCTTACACTTTGAGAAATTAAAAGGAAAAGAATACGAAGGGAAATATTCGATAAGACTGAATATAAGTTATCGTATGATATTCCGGATCGAAAATGAACAAGATGGTAGAATTGAAATAATCTGTATTGAAGAAGTTAACAATCACTACTCATAACCTGGCCCAGGAGGGCCTGTACTTTATGGATAATCAGGTATCAGATCATACTGGAAAAGAAATTGAAATAGAAGCATTCCACCCCGGCGAGTTTCTAAAGGAAGAAATTGAAGAAAGGTGTATGCTCAAAAAAGATGTGGCAAAAGCTATTGATATTTTACCGCATCATTTAAGCGAGATATTTGCAGGGAAAAGAAATATCTCGGCTGTATTGGCGGTAAGGCTTGAAAAGCTATTGGGTATCAGTTCGCATTATTGGTTGGGGATGCAAATGGAGTATGACCTGTTTTTAGCTAAACAGGCAGAGACTGCTGCTTAACAGTTATTTCTTCAGCACCGCGCAAATCTCCCTCACCGATTCCGCCACCGGCTTAAACTCAATGCCTATTGCTTTCTTTATTTTACTGTTATCATAATTGCGAGTAAGCGATGCTGTTTTGGCCGTAACCTTGTCCATTGCGGGCGCTTTGCCGGTAATTGCGGCCGCCAATGCCGCGCCGCGCCAGGCCAGTTCCATCATCCATGGTTTGGCTAAATTAGCTGGTGGCTTTATGCCGAAGCCGTTGGCAATGCTTGTGGTAATATCCTTATAGCTTATATTTTCGGCATTAATAATATAGCGCTCGGCTTGTATGCCGCTATTCATCAGGGCTATCATACATTTGGCGACATCGGCCACATCAACAAAGCCTCCGGTGCCCAGCGTGTAAAATTTTAGCCCTTTGCGCACGGTTTCAAATAATTGCCCCGTGCCTTCGGTGCCTGTGTTGGCGCCGATAATCAACGATGGGTTTACAATTACCGCATCGAGCCCTTCAGCTATGCCGCGCCATACTTCCATCTCGCTTTCCAATTTTGAAATGGCGTAACCGTCGTTCTCGCTGGTTTCTTCCAAATGGGTGTTTTCGTTGATCAGTAAACCCGGTAAAGCCTGCCCGATAGCCGCAATCGAACTTACATGCACCAGCCTTATACCGCGCTCTAGGCAAAGGCTAACCAAGTTGGCTGTGCCGGTAACGTTGGTGCGTATCATGGGTTGTTTATCGGCCTGTTTTAATGATACCCATGCCGCACAATGGTAAACCTGAGTAACGCCATCAAGGGCATCCTCAAAAGTGAAAATGTCCATCATATCGGCATCAACCCATTCAATATTATTTTTATAGGGGATAAGCAGCGCCGGGATAACCGAACTACCGCGTTTGGTACAACGAATAGCATTGCCCGTCTGTACCAGTTGCATAGCCAGCTCCGAACCTAAAAAACCTGTAGCGCCTGTAACCAGTATCATTTTATAATGTGCAGATCAGATGTGCGGATATGCGGATGTGCAAATGTGCAGATTGAAGCGCAGATGTGCAAACAATATTGATGTGCAAATGTGCGGATCTGCAGATGTGCAAATGAAAGAATAATTTTTATCCTCTTTGCGGCTTGCCGCAGAGAGGGTCGACACGAGAAGCGTAGTCGGGGTGAGTAAATTAATGAGGCGCCTGGTAAATCATCATTAAAAAAATATTCACATTCATATTGCGTATCAAAACAATCTGCATATTTGCACATCCGCACATTTGCACATCACTATGTCATTAGCCGATTTTTTTACCCCCATCGATCTAAGTAAGATAACACCTAAAAAGGGTTATTATACCAGCCATTTGGGTGATAAGATAAAGCATTATGCTACTGATTTTCCTGATTTTGAGCAGGATGTGGATATGGCTATCATCGGTGTGCAGGACGATCGCAATGCCATAAATAATGCAGGCTGCGGCCTCGCGCCTGATTACGTGCGCGAAAAACTTTATCAGCTGAACGAAGGCCCGTATAATTGTCGCATTGTCGATTTAGGGAATATAAAAGCCGGTGCCAGTGTAACCGATACTTACTTCGCCCTGAAAACTGTTGTTGAGGAATTAATTAAAAAAGATATTATCCCCATCATCATCGGGGGTGGGCAGGATCTTACCTACGCGCAATACATGGGCTACGAAAATTTGGAGCAGCGTGTTGACCTGGTGGTGATCGACTCGCATTTCGATTTGGATGATGACGCCCACCCGGATAGTATTGAAACTACATCTGAATCATACCTCAACAAAATATTCCTGCACGATCCTAATTACCTGTTCAACTTTAGTAACCTGGGCTTCCAAACCTATTTTACCAGCCAGGCAGGTTTACGGGTTATGGAGAAACTGTTTTTTGATGTACACCGCCTGGGCGAATTAAGCGGGCAGATAGCCGTTGCCGAACCCATTATCCGCAACGCCAACATGGTTAGCTTTGATATAAGTGCCATCCGTTCATCAGATGCTGTTGGCAATGCTAATGCTACGCCCAATGGTTTTTATGCCGAAGAAGCCTGCCAGCTATGCCGCTATGCAGGCATTAATGATAAGCTGACTTCCATTGGTTTTTACGAGTTTAACCCGGCCTATGATAATAACGGCCAAACTGCTATGCAATTGGCGCAAATGGTGTGGTGTTTTATCGATGGGTTTTATAGTCGCAAAAAAGATTTTCCGCTTCAGCCAAAATCGCAGTATATTATTTACAAAACACGTTTAATGCACGACGGCCACGAAGTGATATTTGTAAAAAGCAAAAAAACCGACCGCTGGTGGATGCAGGTGCCGTACCCAACAGGCGGCTCAAAAAATGAGCGTTCGCATTTGGTGCCTTGCAGTTACGATGATTATAAAATTGCCGTTTCCGGCGAAATGCCCGATCTTTGGTGGCGCACCTATCAAAAACTAAGCTGATATATAATTCAATCCGTTTTTTACCGTTATTTAGTTTAACACTTTTTTAGTTTTCATGAAGAAAATATTCATTTGTATTATAGCGCTATTGCCTTCACTGGCATTTGCACAGGGCGGGTTTAAGATAAGCGGTACGGTAAAGAGCCTTAATGCACCGGCGCACGTATACCTGCTTTATAACCTGGGCGCTAACAAGGTGGTCGACTCAGCAGTTGTGGCCAATAATAGCTTTACTTTTACGGGCAGTGTACTTAGCCCGGTAAGCGCCACGCTGGTGGTAGACCCGACAGGACAAGGCTTCACAAAATTTTCGCAGCGATTTGCCCAGCAAACCGATAATACCAAGCTGCCCGATTTCTTCAACTTTTATTTGGAGAGCGACACAGCTAACATTACCGCGACCGATTCTATTGCTAAAGCCACTATAACCGGTTCGCCCATTAATGATGATAACAAATTGCTGACAGCGCAATTAGTGCCTGTACAAAAAAAGGCGGAGCAATTAATGGATAAAAAGAATTCGGCAACATCGGCACAACAAAACAGCGATGCTTTCAAGGCCGATATGGAAGACAAACAAAAAGCTTTACAGCAGGAACAGATCGATGTTCTTGAAAAATTTATAAGGGCAAAACCCAATAGCTTTTTAAGCTTAATGGCACTAAGCTCGCTGGGCCCGGTAATCGATGTATCGGAATTGGAGCCTTTATATAATTCATTAGGGCAAAATTTAAGGGATATGGAAAGCGGCAGGGCCATTAAAAAATCTATAGATGCGCTAAAGCCTACGGCCCTGGGCGCGGTAGCCCCCGACTTTACGCAAAATGATGTGAACGGCGCGCCGGTATCATTATCGTCGTTCCGCGGTAAATATGTGCTGGTTGATTTTTGGGCATCGTGGTGCGGACCCTGCAGGCAGGAAAACCCTAATCTGGTGAAAGCCTATAATAAATTCAAGAGCAAAAATTTTACGGTTTTAGGTGTATCCTTAGATAAGGAAGAAGGTAAAGCCGACTGGCTGGCTGCCATAAAATCAGATGGATTGGCATGGACGCAGGTATCAGACCTGGGTTACTGGAATAATAAGGCCGCTCTTTTATACGCGGTGCAATCTATCCCTCATAATTTTTTGATAGACCCGAGCGGCAAAATAATAGCCAAAGATTTGCGCGGCAGCGACCTTGATAATAAATTGACTGCCATTTTTGGCAAGATGTAGTTTTTTAAAAGCAAGAAATCAAGAGGCAAGATATAAGATAGAAAGCTTAACTATCCACCTTATCTTGATTCTTGATTTCTTGATTTTTGCATCTTGATGCTATTTTCTTATTTTTATCCTGATACCCCTAAACCAATTTTAGTTCACATGAAAAGGCTCATTTTATTATTGCTGTCCGTAGCCCCTGCAGCATTATTTGCCCAGGAAAAATATACCATAAAGGGTAATATTGGTTCGATCGATGCCCCGGCAAAAGTATTTTTAACTTATTACAATGGTGCAGTTGCCAAAACAGATTCAACCAGCATAGTTAAAGGCGCTTTTACTTTTAGTGGTGAGGTTAAAGATATAACGCAGGCCAGTCTCATTATTGACTACCAGGGTATTGGTATCCAAAATCTTAAGCAGAGAAGTACTAAAATAGAAACATTTGTTTACCTTGTAAATGGTATCACCAAAATTTCAAGCCCCGATTCATTAATTAACGCTAAAATTACCGGCACCAGGGTAAATGAAGATTACCATCGTTATATCAGCTTTTTAAAACCGGCTTATGATTCTGAACGTAAATTAAACCATATGCTTCGTACAGTTTCAAAAGAAAAAAGACAAACCCAATCATTCACCGATTCTGTTAATCAACAAGAAAGCATAATCGATGGGCAATTTGCTGATCTGGACAAACAGTATATCAATAAAAATCCCGATTCCTATATCAGTCTGCGCGCTTTAAAAGAAATTGGTAGCTATAATCCTGATATTAATGAAATTGAGCCTTTATTCAATAAACTGTCTCCATCTGTACGCGCTACTGCTGCCGGTATAGCCTATCAAAAATATCTGGATGCACTTAAAGCCACATTAGTTGGTGCAATTGCACCGGAGTTTAGCATGCCTGATACCGATGGAAATAAGGTAAACCTATCATCCTTTCGCGGTAAATATGTGCTGCTTGATTTTTGGGCCTCGTGGTGCCCCCCTTGCCGTGCTGAAAGCCCTAATATGGTGAAAGCTTACAATAATTTTAAAGGAAAGAACTTTACTATTTTAAGCGTATCGCTTGACCAGCCCGGTAAAAGAGATGCCTGGTTAAAAGCCATACACAACGACCATTTAACCTGGACCCAAGTATCGGAGCTTAAATACTGGGACAGCGAAACTGCTAAATTATACGGCATCCGATCCGTACCCCAAAATTTTCTGATCGACCCCAGCGGCAAAATAATAGCCAAAGACCTGCGCGGCAGCGACCTTGACGCTAAATTGACCGCCATTTTTGGGAAGATGTAGTTTGTTTAGAAGCAAGAATCAAGAAATGCGGAAGTTAGTTTTTGTCTTGCTTCTTGACTCTTGGTTCTTGATTCTGGGATCTATTTCTTACTTTTATGCCAATACCCCTGGCTAAACTTTTTTAATTGACATGAAAAAATTTATTCTACTTATGCTGGCATCAGCCCCGGCAGTTCTTTTCGCGCAGGAAAAATATGTGCTAAATGGCAAAGTTGGTTCCATAACAGCCCCTGCAAAAATATTCATGACCCACCGCGATGGCGCGACTACTGTAACAGATTCTGCAAGTGTGACCAATGGCGCTTTTACCTTTACCGGCGAGGTTAAGGATATTACCCGTGCCAGTTTAGTTGTGGACTATAAAGGCGGCGGTATCCAAAGTATCGACAGGAGGTCGGCAGACGCGCTTACTGTTTACCTGGTTAATGGTACAACAAACATCACCAGTGCCGATTCATTATCAAAATCAAAATTGGCAGGTACCAAAGTTAACGAGGATTATCAGCGTTACAATGTTTTTATGAAGCCTTATAATGATGCCGAAGCTGCCCTGGAAAAAGAATATGAAGCTGCACCTGCGGACAAACGCAAATCAAAAGACTTTGGCGACTATATTGATAAAAAAGACAGCGTTAATCAAATATTATCAGAAGACCTGAATAAGAAATTTATTGCAGCAAATCCTGATTCGTACATCAGTTTGCAGGCTTTGCGCGGGATAGGCGGCCCATATCCTGATGTTACTGTGCTTGAACCTGTGTTTAACAACCTTTCGCCTGCTATAAAGGCTACTACCGCTGGTATAGCGTACAAAAAATATATTGATATACTTAAAACGGTAACCATTGGCCAAATGGCGCCCGAATTTGCGCAGGCAGATACCAATGGTAAAATGGTGAGCCTGTCATCATTCAAGGGTAAATATGTATTGCTTGATTTTTGGGCATCATGGTGCGGCCCTTGCCGTGCCGAGAACCCGAACGTGGTAAAAGCCTACAATAATTTTAAAGGAAAGAACTTCACCATATTAGGTGTATCGCTTGACAGGCCCGGCAAAAAAGAAGCCTGGCTAAAAGCTATACACGACGACCACCTGACCTGGAACCATGTATCAGACCTTAAATTCTGGGACAGCGAAACCGCTAAATTATACGGCATACAAGCCATCCCCCAAAACCTGCTGATAGACCCAACAGGTAAAATAATTGGCAAAAACCTTTTTGGGGATGACCTGGAAAAGAAATTAGCCGAGATATTCGGGAAGATATAATTAGTCCGAAAGTCGGTAAGACAGGAAAGTCCGAAAGCAGGAGAATATAATTTTTTAGCTTTCGGACTTTTTGCATAGGTAAGCTTTGTGGTAAAGATGTGTAGCCAATGCTATATTGACCGTAAGCCGCTTGCAGCACGTTTACCAATTCGTTATTCCGCTTTGTTCTTCGTTGTTCCCATTTTTTAGCTGCTCAATCAGCATTTGGATTTCAATAATGCTTTCGTCAGTAATAAGATTAGAGTTTTTATCGGCGACATGAAAATTATGCATAGTGCGTTGATGTATATCTTCATCTGTATCTGCCCTGCCGCGTCCCTTCTTGTGCATAAAATCAGTTTCCGAACGTGTGAAATAATGATTTATCTGTATTTTATTTGAGCTATGAGGTGAAAACGGGCCTGTTAAAGTGACAAAATTTTCATTCACGCCGTATTTCCCTTTTTTATATTCAAAATCGTGCGGGGTTAAAGCTTTGATCACAAAACGGGGCTGAACGATTGATTTAATGTGCTTGTTAGCTATATACGATTTTAAACTACGCCGTGTAAAACTATGAATAGTACTTTCTTGTTTTTCAATATGGCCATTGGAGCCAAACACAAGCCAGTTTACACCCAAACCCGCGTAGGCTTCATACGCCTTTAAAAATTCGGGAAGATTGCCGGTAAGGGTTTTAGGTACAATAAATTCATCAGCATCAATAAAAGCTATCCATTTACAAAGTGGCCCATGGTGTTTTAAACAATGATGATAAGCCGGTAACTGCATTACTTTGCCCGGGAATGGAATAACTTCGACCAAACCGCTATCTATAAACGGAGCCAGCGTTTCGTTAACCGGTATTGTGGATTCATTATCGTAAATATAAAATTTGGTTACACCGATCAAAGCATGGTATGCTATCCATTCTATAAGGTATTCCTCATCTCGAACAATACAGCATATAGCAACTTCAAATTTATAAGCCTGATGATTGAATAATTTGCCGAACATAAGCGGTCATTTAGTTGGATACAGAATTACAGCAGGTCAAACCCAATATCCTTTCTGAAATACATGCCATCGTAATAAATACGGCTGGCATCGGCAGTGGCTTGTTGCAGGGCTTTGAACATATCATCCTGTAACGAGGTAATAGCTATCACCCGTCCGCCCGAGGTTTTTATTTCGCCTTCATCCATATAAGTCCCGGCATGAAAAACATATGAATCGCGGATGTTCTCCATCCCCGTCATTACTTTATCTTTTAAATACTTGCCAGGATACCCGCCTGCCACCATCATTACGGTAGCCGCAATTTTATTTGATATTACCAATTCTCTCTCATTTAAATTGCCTTCAGCAACGCCTAACAGCAGGTCAACCAGGTCTGATTCTATTCGTGGCAGTACACTTTCTGTTTCCGGGTCGCCCATGCGGCAATTGTATTCAATCATATATGGGTCGCCGCCGCAGTTCATCAGGCCGATAAAAATAAAGCCTTTGTAAGGTATGCCTTCGCTTTTCAAACCCTCAATGGTTGGTATTACCATGCGTTCTTCTACCTTCTTTAAAAACGCGGCATCGGCAAACGGTACCGGTGATACCGAACCCATGCCACCGGTATTTAACCCGGTGTCGCCTTCGCCAACACGCTTATAATCTTTGGCCGATGGCAGCATTTTATAATTGTTACCGTCGGTAAGCACAAAAACAGAAAGCTCGATGCCCTGTAAAAACTGTTCAACTACTACTTTCGAGCTTGCGTTGCCAAACTTGGCGTGCGTAAGCATTTCTATCAGTTCCTGTTGGGCTTCCTGCACGGTAAGGCATATCAATACGCCTTTTCCGGCGGCCAGTCCGTCGGCTTTTAAAACAATGGGTAAGCCTATGGTTGGGAGGTAGTCAAAACCCTCCTGCAAAGTTTCGCGTGTAAAGGTGCGCGACGCCGCGGCCGGAATATTGTGCCGTTCCATAAACTGTTTCGAAAAATCCTTGCTGCCTTCCAGTTGCGCGCCTTCGGCTTGCGGGCCAATAACCGGGATATTTTTTAACTGATCATCGGCCAGGAAAAAATCATGTATGCCGCGTACCAAAGGCTCCTCAGGGCCAACTAATACCAGGTTTATCGCGTTAGCTAAAACACACTGTTTAATGCCCTCAAAATCAGTAACAGCAATATTAACATTGGTGCCGTACTGGCCGGTGCCGGCATTTCCGGGCGCTATAAATAGCTGTTCACATTTTTTGCTTTGCGATAATTTCCAGGCGAAGGCGCTTTCCCTTCCACCCGAACCAAGGACCAGGATGTTCATGGGTGTAAAGATAGAATTTTTTGATGTGCAGATGTGCAAATGTGCAGATATGCAAATAATTTAAATTCGATAATTGATGCATTAATTTTCAAATTTTCAAATCATCAAATTACCAAATTCTTCCATCTTCACATTTGCACATCTGCATATCTGCACATTTACCTATATTTGCCTGCCATTATGACTTTTCAATTACCTATGGCTTAATTGTTGAGTTCATGATGATTCATATATCAAATTAAACATGTTAGAATTTTTTAGTAAGCTTTTTGGAAGCAAATCAGAACGGGATGTAAAAAGCATACAGCCTTTAGTTGAAAAAATTAAGGCTGAATATGCCAAACTCGGCGATATAAGCAATGATGAGCTCAGAGCCAAGACCATAGAATTTAAAGAAACTATCGCGACCGGGCTTGCCGGTATAGACAGCGAAATACAGGCGATAAAAGACCGTACTGAAAATGAGCTGGATATGGACGTGAACGAGAAGGTTGAACTGTACACACAGTTAGACAAACTCGAAAAAGACCGCAATAAAGAACTGGAAGATATATTAATGAATATCCTTCCTGAAGGTTTCGCGGTAGTAAAAGAAACTGCCCGCCGCTTTAAAGAAAATAAAACCATTGAGGTTACTGCCACTGATTTTGACCGCGAACTGGCTGCCCGTAAAAGCAATGTGGTAATAAAAGGCGATAAAGCTATACACCATAATACCTGGCTGGCTGCCGATAACGAAGTTACATGGGACATGGTGCATTATGATGTGCAGCTGATAGGCGGTGTTGTATTGCACCAGGGTAAAATTGCCGAAATGGCGACAGGTGAAGGTAAAACACTGGTAGCCACGCTGCCCGCGTATTTAAATGCTTTAGCAGGTCAGGGTGTACACATAGTAACCGTGAATGATTACCTGGCCCGCCGCGATAGCGAGTGGATGGGGCCGTTGTATGAGTTCCACGGGTTATCGGTTGATTGTATTGATAAGCACGAGCCGAACTCGGAAGAACGCCGTAAAGCTTATTTGAGCGATATTACTTTTGGTACCAATAACGAATTTGGTTTTGACTACCTGCGTGACAATATGACACGCAGCCCCGAAGAACTGGTACAGCGCAAATTACATTTTGCCATGGTGGATGAGGTTGACTCGGTGTTGATAGATGATGCACGTACACCTTTAATTATATCGGGCCCAATACCACGTGGCGACGAGCATGAGTTTTATGAACTGAAACCACGCATCGAGCGTTTGGTTAACGCGCAAAAGACTTATGTGAACAGCGCTTTAAATGAAGCCCGGAAATTGATAGCCGACGGCAAAACCGGGCCTGATGAAGGTGGTTTAGCTTTGTTGCGCGCTTTCAGGGGTTTGCCGAAGAGCAAGGCATTGATAAAATATTTGAGCGAGGGTGCTAACAGGCAGATCTTGTTAAAAACCGAGAACAGTTATATGCAGGACCAAAGCAAGGAAATGCCTAAGGTTGATGCTGAACTGTATTTTGTTATCGACGAAAAAAACAACCAGGTTGAGCTTGCTGAAAAAGGTATTGAGCTGATAACTGCATCGGGTGAAGACCCGCATTTCTTTGTAATGCCTGACGTGGGTACCGAAATTGCCGAAATTGAAAAAAGCGATATGCCCGCTGAAGAAAAAGTAAGCAGGAAAGACGAATTGATGCGCGATTTCTCGATAAAATCAGAACGTATCCACTCGGTTAACCAGTTATTAAAGGCCTACACACTTTTTGAAAAAGATACCGAATACATTCTTGATGAAGGCAAGGTAAAAATAGTTGACGAGCAAACCGGCCGCGTATTGGATGGTCGCCGTTATTCTGATGGCTTGCACCAGGCTATTGAGGCTAAAGAAAATGTTAAGGTGGAAGACGCGACCCAAACATTCGCCACCATCACCCTGCAAAACTACTTCCGTATGTACCACAAGCTTTGCGGTATGACGGGTACGGCAGTTACCGAAGCGGGTGAGTTTTGGACTATATACAAGCTGGATGTGGTTGAGATACCAACCAACACACCAACCAGCCGTTCGGATATGCAGGATCTGGTTTACCGCACGGTGCGCGAAAAATACAATGCAGTAGCCGACGAGATAGTGAAATTAACACAGGCCGGTCGCCCGGTATTGGTGGGTACAACTTCGGTTGATATATCAGAATTATTGAGCCGTATGCTTAAACTGCGTGGCATAAAACATAATGTACTGAATGCCAAAATGCACCAGAAAGAGGCCGATATTGTGGCCGAAGCAGGTAAAACAGGCACCGTTACCATAGCTACCAACATGGCTGGTCGTGGTACGGATATAAAATTAGGCCCCGGTGTTAAGGAGGCAGGTGGTTTAGCCATTGTAGGTACTGAAAGGCATGAATCGCGCCGTGTTGACCGCCAGTTGCGTGGTCGTGCAGGCCGTCAGGGCGACCCGGGTTCATCGCAGTTCTTCGTATCGCTGGAAGATAACCTGATGCGTATTTTCGGCTCGGAGCGCATATCGAACATGATGGTGAAAATGGGTATTGAAGAGGGTGAAGTGATACAGCACTCGATGATCTCAAAATCCATTGAGCGTGCGCAGAAGAAAGTAGAAGAAAATAACTTCGGTATCCGTAAGCGCTTGCTGGAATATGACGACGTTATGAACTCACAGCGTACCGTTATCTACACCAAACGTAAAAACGCCCTGTTCGGCGAGCGCCTTGATGTTGATTTGAGCAACACTATTTTTGATGTGGTTGAGGATATTGTTGTTGAATACAAGGAGCAAAACAATTACGAAGGTTTCCAGCTGGAAATGATCCGTTTGTTTACGGTTGATATTCAGCTTAGTGAGGAAGATTTTGGCTCGATGAATGCCAACCAGATCACCGATGCTATTTTTGCTGAGGTAATGGCCTTTTATAAACATAAATCCGAGGCTATTGCCGCGCAGGCATATCCGGTATTAAAAGATGTATATGATACCCGTGGCGATTACGTAGAAAGCATTGTAGTGCCGTTTACCGATGGTGTACATGGTATGCAAATAGCCGTTCCGCTTAAAAAAGCTATCCAGAATAAAGGTTTGGAAGTGTTTAAATCGTTTGAGAAAAACGTAACGCTTACTGAGATAGATGATTCATGGAAAGAGCACCTGCGCGAAATGGATGAGCTGAAACAATCGGTACAAAACGCGGTTTACGAACAAAAAGACCCTTTGTTGGTTTATAAGTTCGAGGCTTTTGAGTTGTTCAGAAATATGCTGGCAGCGGTAAATAAAGAGATGGTAAGCTTCCTGTTCAGGGGAGGTATAGCCGTGCAGCAGCAGGCCGATGAAATTCGCGAAGCCAGGCCGTTGCCGCGTACCGATCTGAAGAACATACGCACCTCGAAGCCGGAAACGGTTCAGGCCAGCGGCATACCAATGCTTGATGATACCCGCGAAATGCAAAAGCCAAGCCCGGTTAGGGTTGAGCAAAAAATAGGCAGGAATGATCCTTGCCCATGCGGAAGCGGTAAAAAGTTTAAAAACTGCCATGGCCAGGGCCAGGCATAATTTTATAAATATGAAAAGCAGCGGGCCTTTTTGTGAAGCTATTTTTGCAGTAACAATAAGGTGCGCTGTTTTTTTGAGTTTGCTGTTCCTGCCCTTGCTGTTATCGGCGCAAACACGCGGAAAGGTGGAGGTAGACAAGAACCCTAAAGTAGACTCGCTGATAGGCAACTACCTGCTTGGCGGCAAACCCGGCAATGGGAACACACCATCATCTGATGGTTACCGTGTGCAGATCTATAGTGGTTCCGATCGAAAAGGCGCTTACGCCGCACAAGCCAAATTCCAGGATAAATATCCTGCCGTGCCTACCTACCTTACTTACCGCGAACCCAACTTTAAGGTTCATGTAGGCGATTACCGGTCGCGCCTTGAGGCTGAAAAAATGATGGAGGACCTGAAAACTTACTTCGCCAGCCTTTTTATTATTGAAGAAAAAATAAACCTTCCAAAACTCGATACAGAATGATAAAAGAGAAAATACAGGAATTAGCCGGGGGCATATTTAACGATGTGGTAACTAACCGTCGTCACCTGCATTCTCATCCTGAACTCTCATTCCATGAAGTGGAAACATCTGCTTTTATTGCCAAAAAACTGGATGAACTGGGCCTGCAATACCAACGTATGGCCGATAACGGTTTGGTAGCCCTGATAAAAGGCGAAAAAGCATCAAGCCAGGTAGTGGCCCTGCGTGCCGATATGGATGCCCTGCCGATTTTGGAAGCTAACGATGTACCTTACAAGTCGCAAAATACAGGCATTATGCACGCTTGTGGGCACGATGTGCATACATCGTCGTTACTGGGCACAGCTAAAATATTGACCGGCCTCACCAGCCAGTTTGGTGGCACTGTTAAATTGATATTTCAGCCAGCCGAAGAAAAACTACCGGGTGGCGCCAGTTTGATGATAAAAGAAGGCGTACTGGAGAACCCCAAGCCGCAAGCCGTAATAGGTCAGCATGTAATGCCCTTGATAGATGCAGGTAAAGTAGGTTTCCGTGCCGGCAAGTACATGGCATCGGCCGATGAAATTTATGTAACTGTACGTGGCAAAGGCGGTCATGCTGCCCAGCCGCAACAAAATATTGACCCGGTATTGATCACCGCGCATATACTTACGGCTTTACAGCAGGTGGTAAGTCGTTATGCCGATCCCAAAACGCCATCGGTGTTGTCGTTTGGTAAAGTGATAGCCAACGGCGCTACCAATGTTATTCCTAACGAAGTTTATTTGGAGGGCACCTTTCGCACCATGGATGAAAAATGGCGCGCTGAGGCCCATATCAAAATGAAAAAATTGGCAGAAGGCATTGCCGAAAGCATGGGCGGCAGCTGCGAGTTCAACATTATGAAGGGCTATCCTTTTTTAGTGAACGAAGAAAAGTTAACCGCCGTAACCCGCAATCATGCCGAAGAATACCTTGGCAAAGAAAATGTGCTTGACCTTGATATATGGATGGCTGCTGAAGATTTCGCCTACTATTCACAGGTGGCCGATTCATGCTTCTACCGCCTCGGTACACGAAACGAAAGTCGCGGTATAACCTCATCGGTACATACGCCAACTTTTGATGTGGAAGAATCGGCTTTGCAATTGAGTACCGGCTTGATGGCTTATCTGGCTGTGAAGCAGTTGGGGAATTAATAAAATAACGTCATGCTGAACTTGTTTCAGCATCCCATAATGCGGGTGACCGGCATGTTGTAAAATTAGCTTATGAGATCCCGAAACAAGTTCGGGATGACTGTGAAAAAGGAAAACGGTATGTACAAAAGAATAATATTGTTTGTTTTCCTTGCGTTCATTGCTTTCAGCTTAAAAGCCCAGCAGCAACCACGTTTCAACCCCGATACCATCCGCACCATTGTAATTGATTCTGTAGTAAACATCCGCTCGCACAAACTCAACGCGCAGGATTTTATTGACGCGGTACTGGCTGATACCGGCTTTTATAAAGCGTTCCGCGACATGAAGAAATATTCCTTCACCGCTGAGAATTACGTTTATACCTTCGACAAAAAGAATAAGATAGACGGCAAGATCTACCGCAAGCTAAGGCATACCAACACCAACGGTAAATACGCTATAACTTACATAGCTAAAAGCGATAGTGGCAACGTGTACAAGAAGAACGGCAAGTACCAGCTCTACACGGTAAACATGTTCGACTATATTTTTACCAATGCTTACAAGTCGGGTCCCGGCTCAGGTAACCCGTTTCAAAGTACAGATGGCGGTAAGGACGCATCTTACAAAAGCAAGTTAAAGACCCTTATATTTGCCCCCGGTCACCGTGTGGATGGACTGCCATTTATCAGCAACAAAACCGAGATATTCTCGCCCGACATGCGGCAATTTTATTATTACCAGTTTGCGCGTGGTAAATACCTGGACAGCATCCCGGTTTACCGTTTTAAAGTGGTACAAAAAAGCAGCACGCAGGATAATGATGTGGTGATAAAAGAACTCACCACCATTTTTGATGTGCGTACTTTTCAGATTTTGGGCCGCTATGTAAACCTGAGTTATCACAATATGTTTATTGATTTTGATGTGCAGATGAACATTGAACTAAGCAAAGTAAATGGTGAACTTGTCCCCGCCAAAATAACCTACCAGGGGAGTTGGGATATACCATTCCACAAGGCTGAGCGGGCGAGCTTTTTGATTGTGCAGAAAGAATACCGCTGATTTTAGTGATTGGAGGATTACGCTGATTTAAAAATGTCAAAGAACGGATCCCTGTCTAAGTCTGCATCACTGCGGGTATAGGAGACGCAAAGTATTGCGTCTCTATTGAGAGAAGGGATATATTCAAATTTCGGGAATTGGGTTGGTAAAAGTGGTGACACTGTTTTGTCAGTAATTGATAATCAGGAGATTAATTTTGAGTGGTGTTTGTTGGTGACAATGCCAACGAAGAAGAACCTGTACAGCTATATAGTGGCTCGGATATTGAACGCGATGAGGTTGCTTCGTAGTACCCTTACAGCAATGACAATTAATCAGAGGGCTTCTGCTGCCTGCTTTATGACTTGATTTCTCCGCACCAGCAAATTCGTCATATATCTTTTCAGGATCAGCCAATTAACCAGCTTCCCTAAAACACCAAACGGCGATTCAAAAACAAACTCATCTTTCATCACCGTATGGCCATCGATCTGCGAAAAATGATGCTTATGCCTGAAGCTTTTAAAAGCTCCGCTTTCCATTTCATCCACGAAAAAATAAGGTTGATCAAATTCTGTAATTTTTGAGGTAAGATCTTGCCGGATGCCGAAGTGCTTTGCCCGCCAGGTAACAGTTTCGCCCAATTCAATTAAACCGCTGGTACGCCCGGCAATAGCCCGTTCGCCGGTTTGTTTGGTGGATTCCATGTGCAATTCAATGCTGCGTGACAGGTCAAACACCTTTTCGATGGGTGCGTTGATGTTGGTTAGGAGTTCAATCGTCGGCATATCTTTTTATGTCATTGCATATTGAACGCTATGAGATTGCTTCGTCATTCCGCTCGCTCAGTCCTGCTCATTTCTCGCAATGACAAAATCAAAAAAATCACTCAAAAATCAGCGGTCTAAAACTCCGCGTTCTTTGGGTACCTTGGGAAAGGTATCACATCCCTGATATTGCCCATGCCGGTTACAAACAGCACCAAACGTTCAAAGCCCAGGCCAAAACCTGCATGCTGACACGCGCCGAACCTGCGGGTATCTAAATACCACCACAGTTCCTCTTTAGGTATGCCCATTTCGTCCATGCGTTGCTCCAGTTTATCCAAACGTTCTTCACGCTGCGAGCCGCCTACTATTTCACCAATGCCGGGGAAAAGTATGTCCATCGCGCGGACGGTTTCACGGCCTTGTGCATCCGGCTCGTTCTGGCGCATATAGAACGCTTTTATCTCTTTAGGGTAATCGGTTAATATTACCGGTTTTTTAAAATGCTTTTCCACCAAATAGCGCTCATGTTCTGATTGCAGGTCGGTGCCCCAGCCCTCAACAGGGTATTGGAACTTTTTCTTTTTATTTGGGGTTGATTCCCTTAATATCTCGATGGCCTCGGTATAGGTCAGGCGTTCAAAATCGTTATCCAAACAGAATTTCAGTTTATCAAGCAAACTCATTTCCGAGCGCTCGTTTTGTGGCTTTTGCTTTTCTTCTTCTGTTAAACGCTGGGTTAAAAACTCAAGGTCTTCCGCATTTTTATCCAGCACATAACGTATTACATATTTCAGCAGTTCTTCTGCTAAATTCATGTTATCGGTGAGGTCGTAAAAAGCCATTTCGGGCTCTATCATCCAAAACTCGGCAAGGTGACGGGTAGTGTTCGAGTTCTCGGCCCTGAATGTTGGCCCGAAGGTATAAATATCACTCAAAGCCATCGCCCCAAGCTCACCTTCTAACTGGCCCGATACGGTGAGGTTGGTTGGGCGACCAAAAAAGTCCTGCTTAAAATCAATCTCGCCGGTATCAGTTTTTGGTACATTATCCAGGTCGAAGTTAGTAACGTGGAAAGTTTCACCGGCGCCTTCAGCATCCGAAGCGGTGATGATGGGTGTGTGCAGATAAACAAAGCCTTTCTCCTGGAAAAACTGGTGAACAGCAAATGCCAGGCTGTTACGCACACGAAATACGGCCCCGAAAGTATTGGTGCGGAAACGCAGGTGTGCTTTTTCACGCAAAAACTCTAAGGTCTGCCTTTTAGGCTGCAATGGGTATTCTTCGGGGTCGCAATCGCCCAGTATCTCAATATCTTTGGCTATAACTTCAAATTTTTGTCCCTGGCCCAATGAGGGGATCAGTTCGCCGGTAACACTGATGGCGGCGCCAAAGGTTATGCGTTTAAGCAGGGCGGGGTCGGTGTTTTCAAAATCAACAACAATTTGCAGGTTACTGTTGGTCGAGCCATCATTCAATGCAATAAAACGGTTTTGGCGAAAGGCGCGTACCCACCCCTTAACTGTAACATCAATACCTGTTTGCTCACTCTGTAATATTGCTTTTATTTTTGTCCGCTGGCTCATGTTGTATAAATATTCCGAGCGGCAAAAATACTACTATTTGTTTAATAGTGGTATTCAAATTTCAGGCGGATGGCGATAATAAAAGCTTAAAATTATTAGCTGTAGTTTGATTAGTTTTGCGCTTTAGCTCAATTTAATGAATCCAAAGCTCAGCCTGTTCATCGGCATATTGTGTATATCCTTTTCGCCCATATTTGTAAAACTTGCCGGGGTAGCACCCATTGGCGGCGCGTTTTACAGGGTATTTGTTGCCTGGGTATGTTTGCTGCCTTATTGCATCATTAAAAAGAAAATTAAGGTTGACAGGCAACAACTCGTTATCGCCTTACTGGCAGGCGTAGTGTTTGCATCGGATGTTGCAGTTTGGAACATTTCCTTATTAAAGATCAGCGCCACGGTATCGACTCTCATTGCTAACCTTGCCCCGGTTTGGGTGGGACTGCTTAGTTTTATTATACTCAAAAAAAGTTCGGGCCTGTTATTTTGGATAGGCACTGTAGTAGCTATTACCGGCATGGTGGTATTGGTGGGGTATGAGCATATCCTGCATTTGGAGATCAACGCGGGTATTATGCTGGCCACATTAGCCAGCTTGTTTTATGCCATATACATCATGATCACCAAAAACATCATGGCGCGTATCGACCTGTTTAGTTTTATGTTTTATTCCATGCTGGGGGCGAGTGTTTTTTTATTACTGGTGAATGGCGTAATGGGGAACAACATTATAAATTATTCAACAAATGTATGGCTGTACTTTATCGGGATGGGGCTACTTTGCCAGCTTACCGGGTGGCTCACGATCAACTATTCACTGCGTTATCTTGAATCGACCAAAGTTGCCATTACTTTGTTGAGCCAAACGGTTTTCGCGGGCCTGCTGGCCGCTTTTCTGTTGGCCGAAAGATTGGGTGTGAACGAGATTATAGGCAGTGTAATTGTATTGGCGGGGATAGCTATTACTTTTTTGAAAGCGCGTAAAACAATACCTAATCAGGGTTGAAATTTTAAGTGGAAACAAAATAGTTTTCTATTGGTAAACTTATTATATTTGTTTAATGAACATTATCACAAGGCGGACTATACTTTATTACATTAATAAATATCCCCTTGCTGCTAATGCGTTAAAAGTGTGGTATGATGAACTTTCAAAAGCGAATTTTGAGAATTTTAACGCCTTAAAAAGCACTTATGGTAATGCCAGCATAGTTGCAAATAACAGGGCCGTTTTTAATATAAAAGGGAACTCATTCAGGTTGGTTGTTTCAATCAACTTTAAAAAACAGGCCGTCTATGTAATATGGTTTGGAACCCATACAGAATATGATAAAATAGATGTAGCATCTATTGAATTTTTGAGGGTTGAGTAGTGGATTGAAAAGCGGCGCAGCTTTTAAAACTCTGCACATGACGATGGATACATCATTAAAATTATTAAAAACAGAAGCTGAATATAATATCGCGCTTGAACGAACGATAGAGATATTTCACGTAGCCGAGGGCACGCCTGAAAGCGACGAATTGGATATTTTGCTATTGCTGATCAAGGATTATGAAGATCGCCATTATATTATACCTGGGCCCGACCCCATTGAAGTAATAAAGCTAAAGCTTGAAGAAAAGGGATTGAAACAAAAAGACCTGGAACCAATAATTGGCTCAAAAGGCTATGTTTCGCAGGTTTTATCAGGTAAAAAAGAACTAACACTCAAAATGGTGAAAGGGCTGCATCAATATTTAGGCATATCTGCTGATATTTTTTTAGCTGATACTAAATAACACTATACTTTATCAATGATTACAAAACCCACTATCGACCGTATTATGGAAGCCACCGACATTGTGGAGGTGATAGGGGAGTTTGTGCAATTAAAAAAGCGCGGCGCTAATTATGTGGGCCTGTCACCATTCGCGAATGAGCGCACGCCATCATTTACGGTTTCGCCGGTTAAGGGTATTTTTAAGGATTTTTCATCGGGGAAAGGAGGTAGCGCCATTACTTTTTTAATGGAGCTGGAAAAATTCACCTATCCCGAGGCCCTGAAATGGCTGGCAAAAAAATACGGTATAGAGGTAGAGGAAACCGTTGAGGCCCCCGAGAATCGCGAAGCCGAGAACCATCGCGAAAGCTTAATGATAGTAAGCGGTTACGCCGCCAAGTTTTTCCACGAAAGTTTGCTAGAAACCGATGAGGGAAAAAATATCGGCCTGAGTTATTTTAAAGAACGCGGTTTCAGCAAGGAAATCATTGCCAAATTTGAATTAGGCTATTCGCCCAACCAATGGGAGGCCTTCACGGGCCAGGCGTTAAAAGAAGGCTATCAGCAGGAATATTTAGAAGAGACAGGCTTATCAGTAAAACGCGATAACGGGTCGCTTTATGACCGTTATCGTGGCAGGGTAATGTTCCCGATACATAGCTTTACCGGGCGCGTTATCGCATTTGGTGGGCGTACGCTTAAAAGCGATAAGAATGTACCGAAATATGTTAACTCTCCCGAGTCGGAGATCTACCATAAGTCGAGCGTATTATACGGGTTGTATTTTGCCAAACGCGCTATACGCGAAGAAGACAATTGCTATTTGGTGGAAGGTTATGCCGACGTTATCTCCGTTCACCAGGCGGGAATAGAGAATGTGGTAGCTTCATCGGGAACGTCATTAACTGTTGAGCAGATCAGGCTCATAGGCCGCCTGACTAAAAACATCACTATATTATATGATGGCGATGCCGCAGGTATAAAAGCAAGCTTGCGCGGGCTGGATATGATACTGGAGGAGGGCCTGAATGTAAAGGTGGTATTGTTCCCCGATGGACACGACCCGGATTCTTATGTACGGTTAGTAGGCACCAGCGCATTTAAAAAATACATTGCCGATACCCGGAAGGATTTCATTTTATATAAGGCCGATATTCTGCTGAAAGATGCCGGCACCGATCCTATAAAAAGGGCCGAAGTGATACGCGAAATAGTGGAAAGCATTGCCAAAATACCCGATTCCATCAAAGCGTCGGTATTTATAAAGGAGTGTAGCTATATTTTGCAGATCGATGAACGCGCGCTGCTATCTGAGCTGAACAAAATGCGGATGGCAAAAGCAAGGAAGGATTCACAGCAGCAGCCACAACGACCGGCCCCGGTTGATGAAACATTACTTTATGAACCGGAAGTTCACCAGGAAGAAAAAGACGATTCGAGCCAGGAACGGGAGATCATCCGCCTGCTATTATTATACGGTAATAAAATGATAGATTGGGATGGCATAGCCAATACCTATATCGGGCCGTTTATGATAGCTGAGTTAAGTGATGTTGAATTTGAACACCCTGCCAGCAAGAATTTTGTCGAACTGTATCGCAAAGAAGTAGAGAACGGCGTTTTGCCCGATGAACAATTCTTTATCCATTATCCCGATAAGGAAATAGTTGATTTGACGGTTACCCTCATCGCCACAAAATACACCCTAAGCGAAAACTGGTACGAGATGCACCGCATACTGGTGCCCGATGAGCAGGCCAATATGAAGGCCACTATTTTGGGTGCGATATTTCACCTTAAAAAGCAAAAGGTGGGTAAAATACTGGAAAGCTTACGCAACGAACTGCAAAAGACCGAAAGCGAAACCGACCAGGAGATATTGCTGAACCAATACATGCAGATGAAGAAGGTGGAGAAAACCATATCCGATTATTTAGGCTCCGTAATACTCAAATAATGGCCAAACACCTTGAACTTGGTCGCAGGGGCGAAAGCCTGGCAAAAACGCACCTGGAAAATGCAGGCTATGAAATACTGGATGAAAACTGGACGCATGGCAAAGCCGAGGTAGACTTAATTGCCTATAAAAACAAGGTTATTATATTTGCCGAGGTAAAAACGCGTACCGGCAACGCTTTTGGCGAACCCGAAGATTTTGTTGATGCACGTAAACAACGCCTGCTAGTTGAGGCAGCCGATGAATATATTTACCTGATGGAGCATGAAGGCGAGGTTCGCTTCGACATAATTGCCATTTTATTTGATAAAACCGATAACTATACACTAAAGCATATTGAAGATGCGTTTTGGCCACATGCCACTTAAAGCAAAAAGCACAGAGCCGAAAGCTAAATGGACTTATATAACACTATGAATAATAAATTAGTAATACTTTTTGCCGCCATTGTTTTATTAGCTTTTGGCTGTAACCATAACAATAACCAACAAACCAATATCAGCATAAGTCCCGAGGCCGGCAGTGCCTATAAAGCCGGGGATGTAGTAAATGTGAAAGTTGGCTTACCTGCGGATACAAAAGTCGATTCTATCGTTTATTTGATTGATTCGACAAGATTTGCCTCGAAGAAGGATTCTACAGCGCTTAGTCTTAAAACCGACAGTATGCCCTTAGGTATAAAGCTGATAACCGCACGGGTATACCAGGACGGAACAAAGCAGGAGGTATCAACCAATATTGTTTTACTGGCAGCTAAGGCCCCGGAGAAATATACTTTTAAAGTGATTAAGGTTTTTCCGCACGATACCAGCAGCTATACAGAAGGCTTGCTGTACCAGGATGGTTTTTTATATGAAGGCGGCGGCGGCCAGTCGCGGCAGCCGGCGAGCAGAGATGCCGATACCACCCTGGGCCAGTCAAGTGTAAGAAAGGTTGACCTGGAAACGGGAAAAGTATTGAAAAAGGCACTCGTCGATCCCAAGGTATTTGGCGAAGGTATATCAATTGTGGGTGATAAACTTATTGAACTTACCTGGAAAGAAAAGATCGGTTATATATATGATAAAAACACCTTTAAGCTGCTAAGCACTTTTACAAACAATATAGGCGTAGAGGGCTGGGGGATGACCTTTGATGGCAACAAGTTATACATGGATGATAGTACCAACCGTATATGGTTCATTGATAAAAACTCGTGGCATGCTATAGGCTATATTGATGTTTATGATGATAAAGGCCCGATAGATTCATTAAATGAACTGGAATACATTGATGGGAAAATATACGCCAATGTGTACACAAAGGATTATATAATGGTTATAGACCCTAAAACGGGAGCGGTATTACAAAAGATAGATATGTCGTCGCTTTATCCCGAAGCGAGTCGTATACCACCTGCTGAAGTACTCAATGGTATTGCTTATGATGCTAAAGGCAAAAGGATATTCGTAACCGGTAAAAAATGGCAGCATTTGTACCAGGTGGAGTTTGTGAAGGAATAACAAATTATGAAATAATTTGTTGCCAGCCGTATCGGGTCATAAATTCATCAACCTCATCGTCAAATGTTTTTTTTGCATGATGCTGTTCCTGGTTATTGATGTAGTTTGTAACTGTTTCAACCTGCGATTCGCTTATCGATACAGCAAAATAATCATCCTGCCAGCTAAATTTTGCAGGTGTAAATTTATTTTGATTGATCCAAAATGAAGATTCACCTTTAATGAGTTGAGTAACTTTAGCAATATTTTGATCTTTTCCTAAAGAGATAAGGCAATGAATGTGATCGGTATATCCATTTATTGATTTTAAGAATACGCCCTTCTCTTTACAATTTTCAGCAATATGTTTATGCAGGTCATATCTGAATTCCTTTTTTAATAAAGGTTCGCGGTTCTTTGTGGCAAAAACCAAATGCACCCAGATTTTTACAAATGACATGATGAGGGATAAGTTTATTCAAATATAATATTATTCGATATGTGTTGAAATAGCATGGCGATCAATTTTGGCTAAAGCCGGGTAAGAGTTTTATAATTATCCGTTGGCTGAAGCCAACGGCAATATTGAAAAATAGGATGTATTGGTTAGTTGATTGTAATGTATAAATGATTGCCGTTGGCTTTAGCCAACGGACAAGAAAAGGATATAATCTGGCTTTAGCCAAAATACAGCTTACAATTCAACGATTCAACATCAACTAAAAAGGCCCCGGAAAATTTCCGGAGCCTTTCTTAATCTTCAAATTTCCCTTCAGGGGGCTGGGGCTTACCGCCACTCTTTATACTGATTGATCAACCCATTTGTTGATGAATCATGGCTTGTCACCTCATCATCATTTCTAAGTTCAGGTTGTATTTTTTGGGCTAACTGTTTGCCCAGTTCAACGCCCCATTGGTCGAAGCTGTAGATGTTCCATATAATGCCCTGCACAAATATTTTGTGTTCATACATGGCTATGAGCGAACCCAAGCTGCGTGGGGTTATCATTTTTAACAGGAATGAATTGGTTGGACGGTTGCCGTCAAATTCTTTAAACGGTGCCAGCTTATCAATAGCTTCCTGTGATTTACCGGATGCTTTTAATTCGGCAATTACCTCATCTATAGTTTTGCCGTTCATCAAGGCTTCTGTCTGCGCAAAAAAGTTCGACACTAATAGCATATGATGATCGCCTATTGGGTTATGTGATTGTGCCGGGGCAATAAAATCGCAAGGGATAAGTTTGGTGCCCTGGTGTATCAATTGGTAAAAAGCATGCTGGCCGTTAGTGCCCGGTTCGCCCCAAATAATAGGGCCGGTTTGGTAATCAACACGGTTTCCGTTGCGGTCCACATGCTTGCCATTACTCTCCATATCGCCCTGCTGAAAATAAGCGGCAAAGCGGTGCAGGTACTGGTCGTAAGGCAATATCGCCTGGGTTTCCGATTCAAAAAAGTTATTGTACCAAATACCTGTCAGCGCCATAATAACCGATGGGTTTTGCTCAAATTCGGTATGCTTAAAATACTGGTCGTAAGCATGTGCGCCTTCAAGTAATTCAACAAAATTCTCATAACCCAGGCTCAATACTATCGACAGGCCAATAGCGCTCCACAACGAATACCTTCCGCCAACCCAATCCCAAAACTCGAACATGTTATGTGTGTCGATGCCAAATTTCTCAACACCTTCGGTATTGGTTGACAGGGCCACAAAGTGCTTGGCTACATCTGCCTGTGTTCCGCCATTTGCCAACAGCCAATCCTTCGCGGTTTGCGCGTTGGTCATGGTTTCCTGCGTGGTAAATGTTTTTGATGCTATCAGGAACAGCGTTGTTTCAGGGTTCACTTCTTTCAAAGCCTCGGCAATATGCGTACCATCAACATTGCTTACAAAATGCATTTTCAAATGGTTTTTGTATGGGCGCAAGGCTTCGGTAACCATTACAGGTCCAAGGTCCGAACCGCCTATACCTACGTTAACTATATCGGTAATTGATTTACCTGTAAAACCCTTCCATTCGCCCGAAATTATTTTTTCGCTGAATGTTTTCATTTGCTCCAATACACGGTTCACATCGGGCATTACATCCTTGCCGTCGACATATATTGGCGTATTACTGCGGTTACGCAGGGCGATGTGCAAAACCGGCCGGTGTTCGGTAGCATTGATCACCTCGCCCGCAAACATGGCTTCAATTGCATCTTTTACCATACACTCGCGCGCCAGTTGCATTAAAAGGGCGAAAGTTTCATCGGTAATGCGGTTTTTCGAATAATCGAACAAAATATCTTCAAACTGCGTAGAAAATTTAGCAAATCTCTGATTATCAGTTTTAAACAGATCTTTTAGGTTTTGGGCCACTATATCAATATAATGGTCGGCTAAATATTTATAGGATCGAGTGGTGGTAAAATCAATGTTTGGCAGCATAATTGGATTGTTTTTTTAACAAAATTAGAATTTAAAAATTCAGGTAATAATTAAATCTGAATTCTTACAATTCGGTGTATGAATTGTGTACTAATAACACACCTTACTTAGTGTTTGTTTTACACCATAAGAATTGTCATATTTTAAACAAAATTTGTATTTTATTTTGATATTAAAAAACATTATTTAGTATCTTTGTTTAAATGATAATTAAAACGCGTGTTTGTAATCATTTTGTTAATCGGATTTTAAAACTTAACTGCAATGTTTGAAAAACTTTTTTTGCTTGTAAAAAATAACGCCGGGACGGCTGTTATTAGCAATCCGCTGATTCCTGAAAAATACCGTGACGCGGTAATTAACGATGCTTCAAGTACAATTATTGAAGTATTAAAGGGCCAAATGGAAAGTGGTAAATTAAAGGACCTGGTAAAGTATTTTCAATTTTCGGGTGTATATAATAACCCGTTAATATCAAGTGCGGTTAAAAAGTTCGCCAATAAGTTGAATAATTTCTACAATATTGAGTCGGCAGAAGCAATGAAAATAGCTAACGCGCTTATACCACCTGTTATGCAGGAAATAATAAAAGAATCAAAAAGCGAACAAAACAAGGAATTTGCGCTGAATTCACTGCTTTCGAAATTAAGCGGTAACTTTAAAGATATGAGCATATTGTTGAACCAGATAGATATAGCTGTATAGCTTAAATTAAAAATATTTTATTAACTACCTCTAAGGGCCTGTCGTTTTGATGGGCCTTTTTCATTTTAAATTCGAATTTCGGATGTTCGATTTCGAATTTATTTTTTTTAAATAAATGGAATTTGACAATTACAATTGAGATTATCCTAAAAATTCGAAATAACCATATATTTGCCACATGACTAAAGAACAAATTCAGGATTTAAGGGACAGAGTTACGTCCCTGAGGAGGCATCTTTGACATCGATACCAAACTCGATGCGCTTCAAAAAGAGCAGGAAATAACACTGGGCCCTAATTTCTGGGATCAGCCTAAAGAAGCCGAAAAGGTACTGGCTTCTATAAAAACCAAAAAAATATGGACCGACGCATTCCAAAAGGTTGAATCGGTAGTTGAGGATGCCGGCGTAATGTATGAGTTTTTCCAGGGCGGCGACGCTACCGAAGCCGAGATGCAGGAGCAATACAACGCGGCCATAAAAGCTGTTGAAGAACTGGAGTTTAAAAACATGCTTTCTGCCGAAGAAGATCAGCTGAATGCCGTATTGCAGATAACCGCCGGTGCAGGTGGTACCGAAAGCTGCGACTGGGCCGGTATGCTGATGCGCATGTATATGATGTGGGCCGAAAAAAATGGCCATAAAGTTACCGAACAGGATTACCAGGAAGGCGATGTGGCGGGTGTTAAAACCGTTACCCTGCAAATTGAGGGTGAATTTGCTTATGGCTATTTAAAAGGCGAAAACGGCGTTCACCGCCTGGTGCGTATATCGCCGTTCGACTCCAATGCCAAACGTCATACTTCATTTGCGTCGGTATATGTGTACCCATTGGTTGATGATACGATCGAGATAGACATTAACCCGGCTGATATTGAGTTTGAAACTTTCCGCTCAGGCGGTGCGGGTGGGCAGAACGTGAACAAGGTGGAAACCGCCGTGCGTTTGTACCATAAGCCATCAGGCATTATTATCAAGAACCAGGAATCGCGCTCGCAATTGCAGAATAAGGATAACGCTATCAGGTTGCTGAAATCGCAATTATACGAGGCAGAAATGCGCAAGCGCATGGAACTGAGCAATGCCATTGAAGGCAATAAAAAGAAAATAGAATGGGGATCGCAGATAAGAAATTATGTGTTGCACCCGTACAAATTAGTGAAGGATTTGCGTACCGGCCACGAAACATCAAACGCCGCCGCAGTATTGGATGGTGACCTTGACGATTTTTTAAAAACCTATTTAATGGAGTTTGGCGGGCCAAAGAGTTGATAATCCATCCGTTGTAAGTTTATATTAAGTAGCAATAAAAGGTTATATTTACATAATGCATAGCCATAACAAGCTTTTAAAGCAACTGTTAGGCATTGCATTATATGAATATATTATTTTGCCTTATTGCAAACTAAAAGCCTTTTCCCTTAATAATGACTGATAAGAAGAATGCGTTTGATTTGCTAAGGATATTTTTGGCACTTTTTGTTCTGATTTCGCATGGTTATTTATTAGGGGGATATAAAGTACCCGACCCTTTGTTCATTTTCTCAAAAGGACAAACCAGTTTTGGAGAAATTGGGGTAATGGGCTTTTTTGCTCTTAGCGGTTATTTAATTACTGCAAGCTTTGAACGGGCAAAAAGTATCCTGGTGTTTGCAAGCCACCGGGTATTACGTATTTTTCCCGCTTATTGGGTTTGCCTTTTAATATGCGCGTTTATTTTTGCCCCTCTCATTTTTTGTATAAATGGCGGCCATTTATCAGATTTTATTTTTAGCGGAAATAGCAGTTCGTTAAGCTTTGTTTACGAAAATTTATTTCTGAAGATAAGACAATGGGGCGTTAAAAATATATTAGCTTATTCGGCTTATAAGGAATCACTTAACGGGAATTTATGGAGCCTGTTTCCTGAGGCGCTATGTTATATTTTTACAATTGCAGCCGGTTATTGTGGCCTGTTTAATAAAAACAAGGCATTGTATTTAATTTTGTTCATTATAGTTTTATGCTTTTTTGCAATAAATCTCAATTTCACCGAAAATTTGGGGTCAACTATTATGGTACTTAGAAATGCTTTTAAGTTGTATGCATCATACACAGCAGGTTCAATTATATACGTTTACAGAGATTATTTAAAATTTGATTTGAAAGGGACTATATTTTCACTGCTATTTTCGCTAACGCTCATTAAATTTGGCGGTTTTAACTTAGCAGCGCCTTTGTTAATTGGAATAGTGCTTATCAATGGTTTTCAATTGTTCCGGGTGCGTTTTAAATACGATATTTCATACGGACTGTATATTTATGCCTTCCCGGTGCAGCAAATTTTATTTTTATTGATAGCAACCAAACTACCCGTAATAGTATTTAATTTACTGTCTTTTGTTATAACCGGTGTGCTGGCATTTTTAAGTTTTATTCTTATAGAAAGACCCGCAATGCGTTTAAGGGAAAAAACCGACGTGATTTTAAGCTGATATTACTTGTCTATTATAACCTTTTGCAGATGCAATCAGCCATTTTGCAGAACTAATTATATCCAGCCTTAACAAAAAATGATTTTTGAGCATGTTTAATTTACTAACCATAACATGAAAAGATCACATTTAGCAATTTTGCTCAACTTCCTTTATTGGATTCCCAGGTTTTATGCGGTAAGCATATATTTTATTCCACCGGTAACAGTTAAGGCAGCAAACCTAAGAATCATTCGTCTGGTTAATTTAGAAGGCCTTATTGTATCAATTATTGTATTCTATATCTTTTATTTCTTCTTTTCCCCGATGATATTGTCAAAGCAGAAAGAAAAAAGATTTTATTCCTTATGGTATGGGTCTCTCATAATACTAATGATAACAGGCATTGCATACTGTATACAGCAACAAATAGTCTACAATTACTATGGTATGACCTGGTATTGGGGGGTTAATTATTTTCTCTTAATTACATACGTCGCGTTTATAGCGTGCTTGATAAAGGCTTTTTTAAATTGGTATTCGGATATCTTCTATAAAAGACAATTAGAGAAAAAGAACCTCGAAACAGAATTGGCCCTGCTAAAAGCGCAGATCAATCCGCACTTTTTATTTAATACGTTAAACAATATTGATGTACTGATAGAAAAGGATGCAGCGGCTGCATCTGCCTACCTTAAAAAACTATCGGGCATTTTAAGGTTTATGTTGTATGAAAGTCCCACGGAAAAGATAAGACTAACACAGGAGATAGATTATATTAATGAATATATCGAACTGCAAAAAATACGTACATCCAATGTCAATTTCGTGAAATTTGATGTTGAAGACAATACGGATAACTTATATATAGCACCCATGTTGTTTATCCCCTTTATTGAAAACGCCTTTAAGCATTGTACAGATAAAAAGATAAATAACGCGATTGAAATTGATATAGCTATTAAAGATGAAGAAGTTCATTTTACCTGTAGTAATGCGTTTGACCAGGTGGCGCAGCTAACACAGCCAAAAAGCGGCCTCGGCCTTGATTTGATACAAAATCGCCTTAAATTGCTTTATAAAGAGGATCATCAATTAAAAATTGATAAAACCAATGAACGGTTTACCGTAACTTTAACCGTTAAACTACATGATAATTAATTGCATTATAATTGAGGATGAACCCCTGGCCATGCAGCGCCTGCGTGATTTTGTGCTAAAAGTACCGTTCCTGAATTTAATGCAATGCTTTGATAGCCGCCCTTGAAGCCATAAGCTTTTTACAAACTGAAAAGGTCGAGCTGTTGTTTTTGGATATACAGATGGATGGCTTTACCGGGATACAATTGCTTGAATCGATAAATAAAATGCCGGGTGTAATTATAACCACGGCGTTTGATAAATATGCGCTAAAAGGTTTCGATCTTAACGTGTCCGACTACTTATTGAAGCCATATACTTTTGAACGTTTTATGCAGGCGGTTACAAAAGTTTACGACAAGTTAATTGCTAACAATAAGCATGAACCCAGGAACTTTATTTTTATTAAAACAGAACACCGGCTGGAGAAAGTGAATTTAGACGAGATTGTTTTTATTGAAGGAATGCGCGACTACCGGTGTATATACCTGGATGAAAAAAGGATAATGACACTGCAAACTTTTGGTGAACTTGAACAGGAGTTACCATCAAAACAATTTTGCAGGGTGCATAAATCATTTATTGTAGCTTTAGAAAAAATAGAAAATATTGAACGCGACAGGATAAAAATAAAAGACACTTTGATCCCAATATCTGAAACATTTAAGGAAACCTTTTACAAATTGATAAGATAATAAAATGCAAAATTTGGTGATATTACGGGCTTTTTTTAAAACTTGTTTATTTTAACTTTGAACGCAGGAAACTGATATTGAATATCGTAAAAAGATGTCGAGACTGAACTATTTTGTAGGACGAATTATTAGTGATCTAAATGTCAGCCTAATTAACCTTAATTATAAATTAGCGCGATTTATTCCTAATGGCAGAAACCTGGCATTAGATATAAAAAGATCGGGAGAACCTATAAATGTAATTTTTGACGTTGGGGCAAACGTTGGGCAAACCTGTTTGTTGTTTGCTAAAGCCTTTCCTTCGTCAGTTATTTACAGTTTTGAACCGGTATCGGCAACCTATCAGCAATTAGTAACCAATACACAAAAACATTCCAATATTGTATGCGTAAACCTGGCGCTTGGCGA
>Ga0206874_1016_pt1 | contig 46990 bp, 38 predicted proteins | sample Alteio_BWOrgCont_12_FD_152629 | JGI IMG/M metagenome (GOLD analysis project Ga0206874, IMG submission 152629) | Enriched cells from forest soil in Barre Woods Harvard Forest LTER site, Petersham, Massachusetts, United States -... | ecosystem: Environmental > Terrestrial > Soil > Temperate forest >...
TTAAACCATTCACCAAACTTTGATCCTATGAAAAAATTAATTTTAATTGCCACTATATTCTTTAGTGCGCTTTGTTTTAAACAGGCCGATGCGCAAATAAGCGTCAGTATTAATATTGGCACACAACCTGCCTGGGGGCCAACAGGCTATGACCATGTAGACTATTATTATTTGCCTGATATTGATTGTTATTATTATGTACCCGGCAACCAGTTTATTTATTTAAGCGGGGGCCGGTGGATACGGTCGGCATCGTTGCCTGCACAATACCGGAACTATGACCTGTATAGCGGTTATAAAGTAGTAGTTAATCAGCCTAATCCGTATTTACACGCCAATACTTTCCGCACAAAATACGCGAGCTATAAGGGCCGTCGGGGCCAGGCCATCATCCGCGACAGTCACGATCCTAAATACAAGTCCGGCAATCGTCCGGGCAATAACCGCCCACAGGCTAAACCGCAGCCTAAACCAGACAGACCGGCCAATAACCATCGCCCAACGGCTAAACCACAGCCTAAGACAAGCCATGCTACACAGGGTAACAGCCATCGCCCTGCTGCAAAGCCACAGGCTAAACCATCGCATGCTGCCGATAAGGACCATAAGGACAACGATCATCATTAATAAAATTGTTTAATCTATATATACCAAACCCCGTTTATAAATGTCATAAACGGGGTTTGGTATTACTGATAATAATTAGATACTGCGAGCTGCTTCCCAGCCAATTATGGCTGATTTACGTGTGGCGCCCCAGTGGTACTGGCCAAATTCGCCGGTTGATTTTATGACCCTGTGGCATGGTATAAGAAACGCTACCGGGTTATCGCCAACGGCGCTGCCTACCGCCCTGCTCGCGTTGGGCGCATCTATTTTTTGTGCAATGCCCGAATAGGTATTTAAACCGCCCATGGGTATTTTTAGCAATGCCTCCCACACTTTCAGCTGAAACGCCGTACCTTTTAAATGCAGCTTTATATTTGATAGCTGCGACCAATCCTTACGGAAAATGAACAGCGCGTTCTGCTGCATGGTATCGGCAAACTGCCTGTAGGTGGCGTTGGGGAACTGGTGTTGTAATTCGCTTAACGCCAGTTGCTGATCATCGGCAAAGGCCATGTGGCATATGCCTTTGGGGGTTGATGCCACCATGATATTACCAAAGGGGCTTTCGGCAAAGCTATAGTTAATGGTGAGCGCGGCTCCGCCGTTCTTGTATTCGGCGGGGGTCATGCCTTCAAGGTTAATAAACAAATCGTGCAGGCGGCCTGTGCCCGATAAGCCCGTATGATAAGCGGTATCGAATAAAGTGGCCTGCTGATCTTTCAAAATGCCTTTGGCATGCTCAAGACTTAAATATTGTAAGAATTTTTTGGGGCTTATGCCTGCCCAATCAGTAAACAGGCGCTGAAAATGGAAAGGGCTTAGGTTAACTTTTTCAGCAACTTCGTCCAGGTCGGGCTGGGTTTTAAAATTGAGCCTGATGTAGTTTATTGCATCGGCAATGCGTTCGTAATTTATTGTTTCCTGCGTGTTCATATCATCAATTTTTTATACAACAAATTTACCCCGTTAATGAACGCCTTAAAACCCGGAACTTGCTATGTTTTATGAGGCCGATAGCAAGATAAAGTTTTAAACACGTTTTTAAAAGCAACATTGTAACATTTTGAAATTCGAATTTCATGCCTATATTTGCCGCCGATCTAAAAAATATCACTATTATGAAAAAAATTCTTACAACATTACTTATTGTATCAGGCTTTTACGGCGTTGCTTCGGCACAAGTAAAAGAAAAAGGCGACACTGAATTCGGCATTACAGCAGGTTTGAACACTGCATATGTTACTACTGGTAACAGCGGCGAAAATACTGACGCGACTACAGGCTTTAACGCCGGCGTTTCGGGAGATTTCTATTTCTCGAACAGGTGGAGCCTTAAAGTTAAAGTATTGTACGACCAAAAAGGCTGGGGCAATGGTTTTATTACTGATGATCAAGGCAATGAGCTTGACGGCGTTGATTTTAAACTGAACTATATTACCATCCCTGTTATGGCTAACTGGCACTTTGGTATGCACAGAAACTGGTACCTTGATTTTGGACCTTATGTAGGCATATTAACCAGCGCAAAAGCAGGTGGTTTTGACGTGAAGGATTCGTTTAACACTACCGATGTTGGCTTCAGGGTTGACCTTGGTGTAAAGTTCCCAATATCAGACAGGGCGAAATTCTTTGTTGAAATTGGCGGACAAGGCGGTGGCACCAATATTTTTAAAGAGGGTTCATCTGTTCAGAATGAGACCAGCAGTTTGAATATCGGGGTTAACTTTTAAGAAGCCCCCTCTAAATCTCCCCCGGTTGGGGAGACTTTAAAATATCTTTTAAATAGCGATGGGTATAAAACCCATCGCTATTTTTTTTGATAGGTATTACCGCACCCAATAAATTCGAAATCGAACATTCGAAATTCGAAATCAAAAACCTATCTTTGCCCATGCAAGAAAAAATCCTTATTCTTGACTTCGGCTCACAGTTTACCCAACTGATAGCGCGCCGTGTCAGGGAGCTCAATATCTACTGCGAGATACACCCCTTCAATCATTTTCCTGAAATTGACAGCACCGTAAAAGGCATTATCCTTTCAGGCAGCCCGTATTCGGTTCGCCAGGACGACGCGCCTAACTTTGATTTCAAAAAGTTCCATGGGCAACTGCCCCTGTTAGGCGTTTGTTATGGCGCGCAGCACATTGCCCATAACAATGGCGGCGAGGTAATGAAATCGAGTACCCGTGAGTACGGCAGGGCAAACTTGCAATATATTGACCAGGGGAATAAGCTTTTCAAAGATATTCCGCTGGAATCGCAGGTATGGATGTCGCACGCTGATACTATTGCCCGCATAGGCGATAATTTTGAGGTGATAGCCAGTACGGATACCGTAAAGGTGGCGGCCTACCATGTGAAGGGTACGGATACTTATGGTATACAGTTCCACCCCGAGGTTACCCATAGTATTGACGGCAAGCAATTGCTGCAAAACTTTTTGGTTGACATTTGCGGTTGCAAACAGGATTGGACCCCTGATTCATTTGTAGAAACTACTGTTGCCGCGCTGAAAGAGAAATTAGGTGACGACAAGGTGGTGTTGGGACTTTCGGGTGGTGTGGATTCATCGGTCGCGGCGGTATTGCTGCACCATGCCATCGGTAAAAACCTGTATTGCATATTTGTTGATAACGGCTTGTTGAGGAAAGATGAGTTTGAGTCGGTATTGGATTCATACAAACATATGGGCCTTAATGTGAAGGGCGTAAATGCCAAACAGCGTTTTTATGATGCACTTGCAGGCTTAACCGATCCGGAGAAAAAACGCAAGGCTATAGGCCGTGTATTTATAGAGGTATTTGACGATGAGGCGCACCAGGTGCAGGATGTAAAATGGCTGGGACAAGGCACTATTTATCCCGATGTTATTGAGTCGGTATCGGTAAAAGGGCCATCAGCTACTATAAAATCGCACCACAATGTTGGTGGGTTACCTGACTTTATGAAGTTGAAGGTTGTAGAACCTTTAAATACTTTATTTAAGGACGAAGTACGCAAAGTTGGTAAGGCGTTGGGCATCGACCCGAATATACTTGGAAGGCATCCATTCCCGGGGCCGGGGCTTGCGATTAGGATACTTGGCGACATTACGCCCGAGAAGGTTCAGATATTACAGGAAGCAGATGCGATTTATATCAACAATTTGCGCAGTTATGGTGTTTACGATAAAGTTTGGCAAGCCGGCGCAATATATTTGCCGGTACAATCAGTAGGGGTTATGGGCGATGAGCGCACCTACGAGAATGTAATTTGCCTGCGCGCAGTAGAATCATTAGACGGAATGACAGCCGATTGGTGCCATTTACCTTATGACCTGCTGGCGAAGATCTCGAACGAGATCATTAATAACGTAAAGGGTATTAACCGGGTAGTATATGACATTAGTTCGAAACCGCCTGCCACGATTGAATGGGAATAGCAGATCATTTCGAATTTCGAATTTTCGATTTTCAACTTTTTATTGTTTTTTAAAGGGGTTGAAGAGGGCTACGCCGTTTCGGATCTACTTTCTTTGTGCATTATTTTTGGCAGCCTGTTCGCCGAAGGTGCGAACGGTACCTGCCCCTGTAAACAAACCTGCTGAACAAAAGCCTGAACAAGTTGAAAAGCCGGTACCGGTTAAACCGGCAGCGCCAAAGGTATCGGTTATATCATTGTTACTGCCTTTCGGGCTCGACCATATTGGGCCGGGGCAATCGTATACCGACATCAGCCTGAAAAAAGCGCGCATTGCTGCCGATTATTATCGCGGCTTTAAGCAGGCGCTTGATTCGCTTACTTATTACGGGTACAATTATAAGCTACAGCTTTTTGATTCGAAAGACGACGCCGGTACAGCACATGGGCTTGCTTACAACCCTAAAGTTAGAACAAGCGACCTTATAGTAGGCCCGGTTTTCCCGGATGATATGAAGGCGTTTACTGATGTGCTTGTGGGCGCGCGTAAACCAATTGTATCGCCCCTGTCGCCGGAACCGGCAACTACTTTTCATAACCAGAATTTGGTTACCGTTAACCCGCCACTTGAATATCATGCCTGGTGCGCTGCACAATATATAGCAAGCCATATGAAGCCGCAAAAGATATTTGTTTTAAGGTCGGGCTACAGCGAGGAGAACGATTACCTTGTGCCGTTTGACCGTGCCATTGACAGTTTGAGCAACAGGCACATCAGGATTATAACTATTACCGTAATGCACGGGCAGTTACAACCCATTATGGCGCAGCTTACTGCGGGGAGGGATAATGTTTTTGTTATCATATCGACCGACCAGGCGTTTTTAACAGTTACGCTAAACTCGCTCGAAAAGCTGGCTGCCCGGTACCCTATTACGCTGTTTGGGCACCCAAGCTGGCAGCATTATTCGTTCTTAACACCGCAGCGGCTGCAAATATTAAAAACACATATTACATCGGCTGATAATGTAGATTATAAGTCGGCGGAAACCATTACATTTATACGTAATTACCACAACGCGTGGCATACTGAACCATCGGCCTATGCCGTTAAGGGTTTTGACGAGGGCCTGTATTTTGGGCAATTACTGGGTACCGATAATTTAAAAAACATGGGTAAAACTGATTTTAAAGGCTTACATAACGACTTTGTTTTTCAAAAGAAAGCGGGGCTTGGCTGGATAAACACCCATGTAAACCTACTGCTATATACTAACTTTGAGCTTAAGAAAGTGGAATGAAGGCAATAAACCAGTTAAAAACATTCATCCGTATTTTAGGTGAATACCCTGCCGAAACGCCTTTAAGTAAATTTTTGCCCGGCTTTTATCGCCAGAACAAACAAATGGGCTCTACCGACCGCAAGGTTGCCAACAGGCTTATTTATAACTATTTCCGTATTGGCAATGTGTTGCCAGATCTGCCCCCGGAAGACCGCATTATGATAGCCGAGTTTTTATGCAACACACAGGTAAACTCATTTCTGCAACATTTTAAGCCCGAATGGGCGGCCTGCATTGCCTTTGGCATTGATGAAAAACTGGCGCTGGTAAAATCAGTTTATAAGGATTTTAGTTTGGGCGATGTATTTCCGTGGGCGGATGAAATATCTGCCGGGATAGATAAAGATGCTTTTTTGAAGTCATTCTTTGTGCAGCCTGACCTTTTTATACATGTGCATAACGGTTACGACCATCTGGTAAAAGCCGAATTGAACAAGGCTGAAGTCGCCTTTAAAGATGAAGGCAACGGCTGTTTTTCGTTAGCCAATGGTACGCGGCTCGATCACTTGTTCCCTACGCAGCATTGGTTCGAGGTGCAGGATCATTCATCGCAGCAAACGGCAAGTTATTTCAAGCCGCAGAAGTGGGATAAATGGTGGGATGCCTGCGCGGCGTCGGGCGGGAAATCATTGTTGCTGTATGAACTGGAACCGAATATTAGTCTGGTGGTGTCGGACATACGGGAATCGATACTGGCTAATTTGGATGAACGTTTTCAGCAGGCGGGTTTGAAGAAGTACCAAAAGAAATTATTAGACCTCACCCAAAACCCCGACCAGGAGATGCACGATTATGAATTTGACGGCATTATATTGGATGCGCCCTGCAGCGGTTCGGGTACCTGGGGGCGCACACCCGAGATGATAGCGCAGTTCCATCCATCAAAAATTGAGTTTTTTAACCGCCTGCAAAAAAGCATAGCGCAAAATGTGGTGAAGTTTTTAAAACCCGGCAAACCGCTTATTTATATTACCTGCTCGGCTTTTAAGGCTGAGAACGAGGATGTGGTTGATTTTTTGGTAAAGGAATTGGGGTTGAAGTTGGAAGAGCAAGTGATTTTGAAGGGGTATGAACATAAGGCGGATACGATGTTTGTGGCGAGGTTGAGCCCAAGCCCCCTCTAAATCTCCCCTAGCGGGGAAATTTAAAATATTGAATGTTTTAACGCTAACTTTTAATATTTTTTATAACTTATATAGTACTGATCATAAATAATTTGATCGAAGCGAAGTTTTTGCGTATGTAGATATAAAATATCTGCAATACGTCATGATACCAAGTTTTACAATTGACCTATCTTAAGGATATTTCTGAAAAATATACGTATCCATCCTCATATTACTGAAATTCCCGGCGAACAAAATGACAGTTATGAACTGATAGCTGAAAATACTGCTAAGATGTTCGGTACTATCACCATTAATGAAAGTGAAGATGGCTTTTTATATTCAGGCGATGACTATTATCAAACACGGAATTGAAAACGGTGTATGCAATAATAATTGCGAGCTATGAAACTACCGATAAAGATGCCGATACCTCGCCTTTTACTGTTGAATCATTTAACAAGGTAATGATGCACCCTTACACTATCATAACCAATACCCAACTTGATAAATTATCTAAACAAGAAAAGAAGAAAAAATAGGTTGTTAAAACCAATAGTTTTAAACTTGTCATTATTTTCCAAATCATTCCATACTATTCATTTGTACAATTTTTAATCAATAGTTAATTTTTATACTGAGATTTGTATTTTAACATTATATAATAATTAAGTTACTATCCTAACTTGCCTTCCTTAAAACAAAACTGAAGGCAATTAATTTTCGTAATTATTAAATAACTTGCTGTAATACATAAGTATAAAAATAAAACTAGCTTTCAATTACTTGTTAAAGTAATATCCTTTTTATCAAATCTTAAACATAAAATCATGAAAAAGTTAATCACTCTTATTTTTGGGTTTATCATCTTCAGCTTTTCGGCTTATGCAAAGCATGCACCACGCAAACCAAAACATATTGCTAATACCATGCACACGGTTGTTGTGGCAGATGCTATAAAAAAACTGCAATATGATTTTGCAAAATATAGTATCCGTCCGCAATACAACAGCAAACTCGAAAAGCTTGGACAATTGCTTCTAAAAAATAATTATGCACTTGCAGTCCGCGGTTATGCTGACTCGATAGGCAGTTTCAAGGGAAATTGGGTACTATCGGATAAACGTGCCAATGAAGTAAAAAATTACCTGGTAAAAATGGGTGTTTCCGAGAAACGTATAGTTGCCACGCCGTTTGGAAGTACCAACCCTATTGCGAGTAACAAGACCGCGGAGGGCCGCCAAATTAACCGCAGGGTTGAAATAGCAATCCACACGACTGATTAATCTAATAATGTTTGAAAGTAACAAAGTACAGGTAAAACGACGATTTATAACCGTATTAATAGCTTATTGGCCTGGCTTGCTGCTATTGATATTACTGTCTATCGGTGGTTCGTGGTATTATATAAAGTCATTTAGTCCATTGTACAGGGCAGAAATAAAAGTATCGACAGGCGATCAGGATAATCAAAAAATTGCTGACCAGATAATTATTAAGTTTCGATTGGATAAACTAATTGCGGAGGATATTTTATCGCGGTTATATGTTTCCGCACCCCGCGAGTTGCCAGGTATTGTTGAGCTGAGTATTGAAGATGAAGTGCCGCAACGGGCAGAAAATATATTAAAAAGGTTAGTTAAAATTTACAATGCTTCTTACCCGGAAATGCAGATCACAAACCGCAGATCGGACTTAAAACTAATCGATAAGCGTATTGCCAAAGTTGAGAAAGACCTGCTTGAAACAGAAAGAATACTCCATCAAAATAAAAACCAGATAATTACTAATTATGCCGCTGTTATCCAACATCAAAAAGATGAAAACGCTTTTTACGTGGATTTACTGCAAAAAAAAGAAGCTGCCGCTTTAGCACTAACTCTCCCTGCCCTTACGCGCCCTGATATCAGGATTGTTAATGTTACTGTGTTTTCGGTAATTACCCCTCCCAACCCACGTATGGCTTATCTGTGGGCAATTTCAGTTGCAATAATTATAGGGTTAGCTGTCATTACGATTATGGCAATGACAGGTTGGGAAACAAGGAGTTCATTAATCAGCGAAACTAATTATGTTAATCCCGCAAATACCCCTTTGGAAGCTTATCAGCAAAAAATAACTATTGCTGAACGATTAAATAAATTAAAACAAAGTGTAAAGAAAACATTCTCATGGGATAATTTAATCCATAAGAATTTGGAGCCATCAGTTAGGCCTGCAAGTGCAGTTGCTACTGGTGATATAGCCAACAACCGTGTGATTAGATACAAACTAAAAGACTTTTTTTTGGCGCGGTTTACAAAATTGAAAAGTACCATGGCAGCGTGGACTCATAAAACCACCGAAGAAAAAGTTCTGCCTTATAAATTTGAAAATGAACCTGAAATTACTGAAAATCAACGTGTGGGTATACTTGAACCTTTAAGTAAATTAAAGTCTATTAAAAAGAACCGAGGGGATATTGAACCTGATCATGTGTATGAATTTTTAAAGGCTGCGCCAGAAATAACCTCGGTTGAATTATTGCCGGTTACATTACAGGCAGAAAAAAGCATTGATAACAAACAAAACATAAGCATTGCAGAACAATTTAGCAGACTAAGGCAAACACTGGGTGAGCTGGGCATAAATGGCGACCGCAAAAAGGTGTTGATCACGTCAGCCATACCGGGTGAGGGTAAAGATTTTGTTGCCATAAACCTAGCCTTAAGTCTGGCATTAACCGGCAAAAAAGTGGTGTTACTTGACTTTGACTTTCACCGATCATCATTGGGCAACGAACTGGGCGTAAAACAAAAAACAGGCATATCAGATTATCTTAAGGGAAATGCCGGGTTTGACGATATAATTTTAGCGACAGAAATAGACAAAAATTTGTTTTTTATCCCTGCGGGTGAGGTTACTGACCATGAATATGAACTGGAAATAAATGACCTTGTAACCAGTATGCTAAATCAGCTGGGCAGCAGATTTGATCAGGTTATTGTAAGTACAGCGCCTGTGCATCCATTTGCTGATGCTTACGCACTGTCGGCTTTATGCGATGCTACCTTATATATTGTTCGCTACGCCTTTTCCCGAAAAATATTTACAGAGGAGTTCAATAAATTTAATATACTGAATTTGTTGAAAAACGTTACTGTTATTTTTAATGAGGCTTGAGGGATGGATTTGAAAAGAATGTTCTTTGATCGGGTGTATATTGTATTTCAGATAAGGCCACATTCATTACAAATGCGTATTACTCCTAAACAGCTTTATCGCGATAGCTAATAAAATTATACCAAATGCTTTGCGCAGGATGCTGATGCCGGTTTTGCCGAAGAGGCGTTCGAGCCAGCCTACGTTTTTTAGTACTAGGTATACGAACATGGTATTGAGCACGATGCCTACCAGGATATTTTGGGTTTGGTATTGGGATTTGAGGGACAGCAGGGTGGTCATGGTACCGGCTCCTGCTATGAGCGGAAAGGCCAGCGGGACAATGGATATGGTTTCGGGCATTTCTTCTTTGAAAAATTTTACGCCGAGTATCATTTCCATAGCTATGATGAAGATAACCAGTGAGCCCGCTATGGCGAATGAGGATACATCGAGTCCGATAATATTGAGCAGTTCGTTACCCGTGAACAGAAATACAACCATTAAGATCAATACCGCTATACTTGCTTTTTCGGATTGTATGTGGCCGGCACGCTGGCGCAGCTCGATAATTACGGGTATAGCGCCAAGTATATCAATAATGGCGAACAGGATCATGGTAACGGAGAGGATCTCGTTAAAATTTAAAGTATACATACTTTTAGGTTTGGTACCGGTATAAGCTAAAGGTAAACAAAAAAGGTTCTGAAATTTCAGAACCTTTTTTGAACATAATGTTGTGTTATGCCATTGGAGGTTCAGGGTCCTTCGGAACCGAGACTACACCCTTGCGGATCAATGAATGTTTTTTACTGTAGAAAAAGTATATCACCAGGCCAATTGCCATCCAAACGGCCAAACGTATCCAGGTATCGCCAGGTAATGAAATCATCATGGCCATACAGATAACAACACCGGCAATGGGCACAAAAGGCACCCATGGAGCCCTGAAAGGGCGTGGCGTATTCGGGTCGCTCTTACGCATCACCATTATACCTATACATACCAGTACAAAGGCAAATAGAGTACCTATGGAAACCATTTCGCCTACTACCCTTACCGGTACAAATGCAGCAAATAAGCTTACGAAACCTGCAAAGAACAGGTTTGACATATATGGTGTTTGAAATTTAGAGTGAACTTTAGAAAAAACTTTAGGTAATAAGCCGTCTTTCGACATGGTAAAGAAGATACGTGACTGCCCCATCAGCATCACCAGTATAACCGATGTATAGCCGCATAGTATAGCTACAATTATACCTTCCTGCAACCAGGCGTAAGGTGTTTTTTCTATGGCGATAGCAACCGGCGCCGCGCTATCCTTAAAATCTTTATAGTTTGCAAGGCCTGTCATTACGTGCGAGAATAGCACATACAGGACTGTACAAACCAATAACGAACCTATTATACCTATCGGCATGCCACGTTTAGGGTCTTTGGCTTCCTGGGCTGCAGTTGATACAGCATCGAACCCGATAAACGCGAAAAACACAACCCCTGCACCACGGAATACGCCCGACCAGCCAAACTCGCCGAATTTACCTGTGTTATCGGGTATAAACGGATGATAATTTGAAGGATTTATAAATTGCCATCCCACACCTATAAAAACCAATACTACAGCAACTTTTAAAATCACCAGCAGGTTATTTACAAATGCCGATTCCCTTGAACCACGAATAAGCAATAATGAAAGGCAAACAATAACGAACACAGCAGGCAGGTTCATGTAACCATGTACAACCACACCATTAGCCTGTGCAGCGGTTTCCCATGGCGACATTGTCCATTGGGGCGGAATTTGCAAGCCAAATAAATGCAGGAATTTTATTAAATATTGGGACCAGCTGATAGAGACTGTTGCCGCGCCAAGCGCATATTCCAAAACCAGGTCCCATCCAATTATCCAGGCAACAAACTCGCCCATGGTAGCATAGGAATAAGTATATGCCGAACCGGCAATAGGTATCATACTTGCAAATTCGGCGTAGCATAAACCTGCGAACGCACAGCCTATAGCACCTATAACAAATGAAATTACTACGGCAGGCCCGGCATTGTTTGCTGCAGCCAGCCCGGTTAATGAAAATAACCCGGCGCCAATAATAGCGCCAATACCCATAGTTACGAGGTTAAAACTGCTCAGTGTACGTTTTAAGGTACCTGCGCCGCTTTCCCCGGCTTCTTTTAATAAAACATCAAGAGGTTTTTTAAATCGCATAAATATTAATTAAGTGTTCAGTCAGTTAATATCCAAACCTAATTAAATTTATTTAAAACATAAAGGGATGAATGGGTGTATACTCATATACATTCATTATAATATGGATATTGTAAAATTTAAATTAACTTGTTATTAAAATTTAAACAAAACTTAATTTTTATTTGCATTTTAAGAAGGATATTTATAATTTTACGCTTGTTAGCTCTAAAATATCTACCGCCTATGAAAGAGTTATTACTATTCAGGATGTTTGTTCTGTTCCCGTTTATTGGAATTGCCGGGCCCGATATGGCCAATGCGTTGCGTACATCGTTCGCTTCTGTACCAGCAGAGCACATTATAGTTGATACTACCTTAGCTCTTTGCCTGATCATTTGTTCGGCAGGCATTTGGTTTTTTGAAGTTATGGAACTAAAAATACCAAGAAAAAACAAACAAGATTATCGCTCACAGCCTATACCAACTCTTGTTGGTAACGAGGCTTAAAAATTATCCTTAACAAACTGCGATAATTTTTTTACAATTGGATTATGTGTTTAAACATTTAATTCCATCCTGATGTTTACTTTTGCTGAAATATTAAAGAAAAAAATAAACATGAAAAAAATTATCATCCTATTGGCATTTGTGGCTATGCAAACGGCCGTATTTGCACAATCAACCTGGAAGAATGACAAAATGCACTCGCGCCTGCAGTTCACCGTTACGCACTTAGCAGTATCAGACGTTGACGGTAACTTTAAAGACTTTGATGTAACCATCACCACTACAAAACCCGATTTCAGCGATGCAAAATTTGAGCTTACCGCTAAAGTAGCCTCAATAAACACCGGTGTTGATATGCGCGATGACGACCTAAGGTCTGACCACTTTTTTAACGCGGCTGTTAACCCTGAGCTTACTTTTACCAGCACAAGCATTACCAAAACAAGCGCCAACCACTACAAGCTTAGCGGCAACCTTACCATGCACGGCATTACCAAACCTGTTACTATGGACCTTTGGTACCGCGGTACTATTGTAAACCCCATGAGCAAAGCCAATGATGCAGGTTTCCAGCTTACAGGTGTTATCAGCCGTTCGGCGTTTAACATTGGTGGCATGTACCCTAACGCTATGCTTAGCGATGAGGTTACAATTAAAGCTGATGGCGAATTCGCGGTAGCCAAGTAAGGTAAAAGCAGAAAGGCGAAAGCTTAAAGGTAAAAGCAGAAGATCTTAACTCTTCAAACTTTTTAGCTTTTGGCTTTCGCCTTTTACCTTTAAGCTTTTTTATGGCTTTTCGCTTTTTTGGGCTTTCCTCCTTTTAGCATTAAGCTTTTCGCTTTTCTTTGGGATTTATTTATAAATTTATGCTCGTTGATGTAAACCTCAACCCCAAGGCAAATACAGCTTTGTATCATTAAAAATAAGCGTGAAAAATACTCCCTTAAAAAGCCTGATCATTAAAAACCTTTATTTTGATAAGGGTTTATCGTGTGCTGAATTAAGCGAGCTATTGGATAAAAGCCTGCCATCGATCTCAAAAGCGATAAATGAGCTGATCGAGGATGGTTTAGTGATTGAGGATGGTTACGCCAGATCGAGCGGGGGGCGCAGACCGCTGGTTTACTCGATAAAAGCCGATGCGCTGTATATGCTTACGGTGGCAATGGACCAGTTTTCGACCCGGATACAGCTGATAGACCTGCTAAACAACCCTATAGGCGACATGATGATATTTGAGCTGCCGCTATGGGATAACCCGGGGGCGCTGGCAGAACTGATCATCCACCTAAACGAATATATTGACAATACGGGCATACAACGCGACAGGTTCGCGGGGATAGGTATTGGCATGCCGGGATTTATTAATGTGAACGAAGGCATAAACTATACCCACCTTGCTACGGATGGCCAAAGCCTAACGCAACTGCTCACTATTGAAACAGGCATACCCACTTATATTGATAATGATTCGAGCCTTATAGCGCTGGCCGAGCAGAAATTTGGCATAGCCAAAAGCCGTAAGGACGTTATGGTTATAAACCTGGGCTGGGGCATTGGTTTGGGGATGATACTGAACGACGACATTTATCGCGGCAACAACGGCTTTGCCGGTGAGTTTAGTCATATACCAATATCAGACAGCAACAACCTGTGCGCCTGCGGGAAAAGAGGTTGCCTGGAAGCTGAAGCATCGTTATTGGTAGTGGTGCAGAAGGCTATTGAGGGCATTAAGGATGGGCGCATATCCATGTTAAAATATATTGAAGAGGACCATCCTAAACTGGTAGGCGATGCCATAATGGACGCCGCTAATAATGGCGACCAGTTTGCAATTGAGCTATTATCAGACGCGGGCTATAAAATTGGCAAGGCGCTGGCTATACTGATACATATTATGAACCCGGCAAGCATTGTGCTGAGCGGCAGAGGGGCCATAGTGGGCAAAATACTGCTTGCACCTATACAGCAGGCCCTGACTAAATACTGCATACCCCGCCTGTCGGCCAGCACCGAGCTTTTAATATCGGAACTCGGCTTTGATGCCGAACTTGTAGGCGCAGCTATTTTGGTGATGGAGAATCTGACTACTTAGGAAGTCATTGGGTCATTGGGTCATTGGGTCATTGGGTCATTGGGTCATTGGGTCATTAACGCCAACTCATTCTTATAATATCTGTTTTAATTCAACAAAATTATTGATGGTGGCTATTTGGCCTGTTTCTACTACCCCGAAACCGTAGGAGGCGAAAATGAATGGTACGCCGGCTTTGTGGGCGCTGGTGTAATCGCCCATGGTATCGCCTACATATACGGGGGCTTTGAGGTTATGGTCGTTAACAATATCCTTAATGTTTTCTGCTTTAGGCTGACCCTTGGTACCAAAACATTGGTGGCCCATAAAGTAATGCCCAAGGCCGGTGAAACTGATAAAGGTTTCGATATAATTGCTTTGGCAGTTGCTTACAATAAACAGCTTATATTTTTCGGACAGGTATTGCAGCGTTTCTTCCAGTTGCGGGTATAGCTCGCCGCCGTGGGTTTGCAGCATTTCTATCTCCTTTACCGCGCAAATGCCCATAAATTCTTCCATTTGTTGGGTGGAAAGGTATGGGAACAGCTTTTCGAATATGGCTATGTAGGTCATGCCGGTGATGGAGCGCACCATGGCCTGGTCGATGTTATCCTCCCTGATATATTTTACCTGGTTATTTGCCGCCTGCCATGCGCGGGCTACATTGGCTGTGCTATCCCAAAGGGTGCCATCAAGATCGAAAATTATACTGTCGAATTGGCTTTTTAAGTCGCTGTTTGTCATCGGCGCAAAAATAGGCTTTTGATTTGTTGGTGACAACACCACAGGTGTTCGGAACATCAGAAAAAAGCGGCGGAATTGTGTGATTCCCCTCTTGACCGCGTGCCGCCTTAGCTTTAGCGGTGGCGCAGAGGGGTGTAGGGGTGTGTCCTTTGCGCTTCATTAACACACCCCTACAGCCGCACTTTCCTACGCACCCCCTCTCAAGAGGGGAACTTTTAGCGCACCAACAAATCTTTTGATTTGTTGGTGACAACAACCAACAAAGGCGGAACTATACGGGCGATGCAATCGCCTGACCATGTTAAGCACTCGTCGCAGACGAGCGCAAGTGGACAGGCCAGCGCAAGTATATTCTTTTACATAAATTTTATTTGGCTTTAAAATCCTGGTTGGTAAACGGCGGGGTATCAGGGATCTTTATTTCGTTAAACCCGTGATGCGTAGTTTGGTGACAGCTGTTACAGGTTTTAGTAAGCATGATGAATGCCGGTTGAAATTGTTTGAGGCTTTTCATTTTAACTGCATTGTTCAAACTATCCAATGCGGGGTACAACATGGGCAGCGACTTTATTTCGGGGCGATCGGTGCAGTATTTATTTATATCATCAACAGATTCCTGTATTTCGCCCATCTCAAAAGTGGCTAATTCCCAATTCTGGTTTTGCCCGGCAAACCAAAGTTTAGCATGGTGTACCTGTATGGCCGACATAAATTCGCCCAAACCGGGCTTATATGCTTGCGCCAGTGCTTGTTTCAGGCTGTCGTTCTGTTTCTGTAAATCAGCCTTATTACTATTACTGTCGCAGCCTATGGCAAGCACAGCAATTATAATATAGCCGGTATTTAACCATTTAGAAAACATGGGGTACTGTTTCATACTATAAAGATACAAATCGAAAACTGTAAAAAAATTGTAGCATGGCATTGTATTACAGCATCATAATTTTAAATTAGGGTCGTATTCACAAATCCAACCTAAATGACAACCATCACAACCGAACCTGCCAACTGGACCATCACCCAAAAGATACTCTTCAGGTTTTTCATGATATTTTTTACGCTTTATATTATTATGGAGCCGAACGGGGTACTGCCTTTTTCAGATATGCTGTCGGGTATATATATGGGGCCGTTCAGGCATCTGATGCCGTGGGTGGGGAAAAACATATTGCACCTGGCACAACCCGTTGTGGTTGAAGCAACCGGCAGCGGCGATACGATGTACGATTACCTGCTGATGCTGTTTATGGTGGTTACATCGGTTGCGGGGATGCTGGTATGGACAGCCACCGACCGTAAGACCAAAAACTATAATAAACTGTATTACTGGCTATGTGTTATTGTGCGTTATTATGTGGCGATAACCATGGTGGTTTATGGCGGCATCAAGGTGGTTAAGCTGCAATTCCCTGCGCCATCGCTGGGGCGGATGATGGAGCCGTTGGGGCAGATGTCGCCCATGGGGCTGGCGTGGACGTACATGGGTTATTCCAAAGTCTTCAACTACATTACGGGTTGTGCTGAATTGAGCGTGGGGCTGCTGCTGTTCTTCCGCCGTACTACTACGCTGGGCGCTATGGTGGGCGTATTTGTTATAGGTAACGTAATGGCGGTTAATTATTGCTTTGATATACCGGTGAAGCTGTTATCGACCACATTGGTGCTGATGTGTGTGTTCCTTATGTTCAGGGATTATAACCGGCTGGTGAACTTCTTTTTTAAGAACCGGGAGGCTACGCCATCGAATTTATCACCACATCGTTTTAAAGCGAAATGGAAGAACATTACGCTGCTGGTTATTAAATGCTTGTTGATATTTTATGTGTTGTATAATGACGTGTTTATGGCGTTTTACTGGGGATCGCCAGATGATGCCAAAAAACCGCCTTTTTATGGGGTTTACAGAGTTGAGACATTTATTAGCGGCAAGGACACATTGCCGCCATTAACAACCGATACCACGCGATGGAACATACTGGCCATTGACGATAACGCTAATGTGAAACTATGCAATGACAGCACTACGGGTTATTTATTAAATGTTGATACCGTGCATAAACACTTTGTGATCAGCCGGCATAAATACATTCTGCGCTATACGGTATTAAAACCCGATACTATTATGCTGCAGGGTACATGGAAAAAGGACTCGGTACAGATAAAGCTGGTAAAGCAGCCGATGAGCAGCAGTTTCCCGCTGATGTCGAGGGGATTTCATTGGGTTACGCAGCAGGGGGTTAACAGGTAATGATTTGTTGCTGACAACACCATAGGTGTTCGGAAGATCAAAAAAAGCGGCGGAATTGTGTGATTCCCCTCTTGACCGCGTGCCGCCTTAGCTTTAGCGGTGGCGCAGAGGAGTGGAGGGGTGTGTCCTTTGCGCTTCATTAACACACCCCTACAGCCGCACTTTCCTACGCGCCCCCTCTCAAGAGTAATAGCCTATCATATGACATGTGGCATTAAACTTCTGTTGAGAAGCAGGTTAAAATTCGATTTGTTATCTCTGTGATTGTATTTATGTGATTGTATTTAAAGGTAAACTCATTTAAATAAGATTGAAGATGCCGAATGGACACTTTGTGATATTGGCCATAAATACCCCTTTTAAGTAAGGTCCAGAAGCCTTCAAGCGTGTTTGTGTGATATTCGCCACGCACGTATTCTTCTTTCTCTTTATTGAGCACTTGATGTTCTTTATATGTCTTAGCTAAACCTGCATATCCACCAAAGCCATCTGTAACCAGGCTGGCTTCTTTATCGACTGTTTGTTCAATAATAGGCTTGATGTTTCTGCCATTGGCCTTTTCAAGCACCTGCATCTTTATTCGCCCGGCCCGTTCCAGTATTCCTATGACGGCTTGCTTATGTTGCATACCCGTGAAATTCAGGCCGCTTTCACGCCTTGCCTGCCTTTTTTGTTTCGAGTGGTTTCGCTGGGCTCCTCCTATATAGGTCTCGTCAGCCTCTACAATGCCCTTGAATAAGCCCTGGTCATCACCTTCCTGCATTGCTTTACGGATACGCATTTGCAGATACCATGCCGTGTTGCGGTTGATACCCAGATCCCTACCTAACTGACGGGAAGACAAGCCCTTTTTCGCATTTAATATCAATGATATGGCTAGGAACCACTTGGGAAGTTCCAGTTTAGTGCTTTCAAATATCGTCCCGACCAGTACGCTGTAAGCACTATTACAGCCATGGCATTGATACCGTTGAGTTCCAACTCGTTTACTACTTTGTTCGCTCTTACAGTAGGGGCATTGCGGCTTATTATGCCAACGTAATGCCTCCAGATGATCGATACATGTCTCCTGGTTGGGAAACCTTGTAATTACTTCTAATAGATTCATTACCATAAATATACATATTTAATATGTCTTTTCATAGGCTTTTACTCTCTCAAGAGGGGAACTTTTTACCGGCAAAACAAATCTTCCGAACACCTGTGGTGACAAAGGCAGTAGGTTGTTTTGACTTTGGAGATTGGCGATGCAATCGCCTGACCCTGTTAAGCACTCGTCACAGAAGTGCGCAAGTGGGGTTAACGCTATTTTTTATTAAAAGATTTATAATCAGTATATTAACCATTAATTATTTGAAATTGTGTTAACTTATGTTAACCCTATAATGCGTCAACGGTGGTTAAACCCCTCCCTGCCATTTCACAACCAGCCGCACCCCTCCCAGGGGAGGGAATTAAAAAATGGACATACAATTCTTCGGGCACCTGCAACAAAAAAGGCAGGTATAAATACCTGCCAATTAACCAATTGTTTAAACCTAAAAAAAATTATTCTTCGTCAACGGGGCCGGGTTGGCTGCTGGCGTAGTGTTTTAATATTTTGGCCTCAACGTAAAAGATGATCTCCTCGGCAATATTTTTTGATTGGTCGCCTACCCTTTCGAGTTTGCGGATGATGGAAAGGATATAAAGCGCCTCGGTTATACTGCTGATATTGGCCTTTATAACTTCGGCCACACTATTTGAAGCGTTATCGTTGATCACATCCAACACATCATCGCGCTTGAAGATGCTGCGGGCGAGCACGGTATCTTCCATTTCAAAGGCAGTGCGGGTGTCGGTTAATATATTTACGGCCTCATCGTACATACGCAGCATTGATGTGCTTTCCATGGCAGCCTTATCAAAATTTACAGCTGAGTCAATTACATACTTGGCTATACTTGCGGCAATATCGCCAATACGCTCAAGGTTGGTGTTTATTTTTAACGCGGCTAATAAAAAACGCAGGTCGATAGCAACCGGGCAATGCAAGGCGAATATATTTTCGCAGTCGCGGTCGACTTTCAATTCAAAAGAATTTACCCTTTTTTCCTTAACCAATACCTCGCGGGCCAAGTCCTTATCAAAGGTAACCATTGCCTTTTTAGCATTGTTTAATTGCGACTGCACCAATATCCACATATTGATCAGCTCTTTTTTTACTGCGGTTATTTCGTTCTCTAATGGTGTCATATAATTTAAGTTAAAAGTTAAAAGTCAAAAGTCAAAAGTGGGGTTTCATTGTCACTTATCAATCTCTAACTAAAACGTCCGGTTATATAGTTTTGTGTACGCTGGTCGGCGGGGGCGGTGAACATTTGCTTGGTATCGTCAAACTCAACCAGTTCGCCCATATAAAAGAAGGCGGTCCGGTCGCTCACCCTTGCGGCCTGCTGCATATTGTGTGTTACAATAATAAGCGTATAATTTGCTTTCAGCTCATGAAATAATTGTTCGACACTTGAAGTTGATATTGGGTCGAGTGCCGAGGTTGGTTCATCAAACAATATCAGCTCAGGCTGCATGGCTATGGCACGCGCTATACATAAACGCTGCTGCTGCCCGCCTGAAAGAAACGTACCTTTTTTGTGCAATGAATCTTTAACTTCCTTCCACAATGCCGCGCTGGTTAACGAGCGTTCAACAATAATATCTTTATCGGCCTTTGACACTTTGATACCGTTAAGCAGGTAACCTGCTATTACGTTTTCATATATGCTAAGGTTTGGGAAAGGGTTTGGGCGCTGGAATACCATGCCAATTTTAGCCCTAACATAAATAGCGTTCATGTCGTAAACATTCTCGCCATCGAGCAATATTTTGCCTTTTGATGTGGCGTTGGGAATCAATTCGTGCATGCGGTTAATACCACGCAGAAACGTTGTTTTACCGCAGCCCGACGGGCCCATTACGGCTATAACCTCGTTTTTGTTTATGCTGATGTTTACATCTTTTACAACGTGGTTATCACCAAAATAAGAGTTGTAATTTTCAGCTTTTACAATTGTATTTTCCATTTTCTTGTTATCACTTTTGTGACGATGTTTAATATTAAAACGAACATTAATAATATGAATGACGCGCCCCAGGCCAGGTTATGCCAATCATCGTACGGACTGGTGGCATAAGTAAATATAAGGTGGGGCAGGCTTTCCATTGGTTTTGTTAACGAGGAGGAAAGGTATGGGTTACCAAAGGCAGTGAACAACAACGGCGCCGTTTCGCCTATTACACGTGCTATTGATAAAGTAATACCCGATAGTATACCAGCGAAACCACAGGGCACAATAACTTTTAATATCACCCTGTGATAAGGTACGCCTAATGACAGCGCCGCTTCTTTTAATGAGTCGGGCAATAGCTTAAGGGTTTGCTCGGTTGATCGTATTACTATGGGCAGCATCATGATGGCCAGTGCCAAACTACCCGACAGGGCCGAGAATGTACCCAGGGGTTTCACTATCCAGAAGTAAACTACTATACCTACTACGATGGATGGTACGCCCTGCAAAATATCGACACATAAACCGCTGTAATAAGCCAGTTTGGTACGCGGGTTTTCGCTAAGGTATATCCCTGCCATCATCCCTACGGGTATGGCAACAACCGCGGCTACCATTACCATCAGAAAACTACCCCAAAGGGCATTAAGTATACCGCCGCCTTTTTCGCCTACCGGTGCCGGCACATTGGTTAAAAAGTGCCAGTTAACCTGGGTTATGCCTTGCTTAATAATGTAAATTAAAACTATGATGAGTGGCAGCGTAATTACAAACGCAAAGAATACCACTATCCCTTTAAATATAACGCTCTTGGTGTTCCTGAATCCTATTTTTGCTTCCATATTAGTCGTTAGTAAAGCGTGTGATGATACGTTTGCCAATAAGGTTAATAACAACTGTTACAAAAAACAGTACCAGGCCCAATTCTATCAATGCCGATAAATATTCGGTGTGATCGGCCTCGGTAAATTCGTTTGCTATAACGCTCGCCATGGTGTTACCCGGGCCAAAAATGGCGTTCTTTATACTGTCGGCTACCGCGCTGGTATTACCTATAAGCATGGTAACGGCCATGGTTTCGCCAAGGGCGCGGCCCAATGAAAGCAGCACACCTGCAAATAAACCCGAACGGGTATATGGCATAATTACACTGCGAATAACCTCGAAACGAGTAGCGCCTAAGGCGTAAGCACCTTCCTTTAATGGCGATGGCACCATCCTGATGAGTGTTATACCCAGCGAAGCAGCATAAGGGATGATCATTACCGCCAAGATAAGCGATGAGGTAAAAACACCTATGCCGTAAGGGGCAACGCCTATTTTCATTTCGAATGTGCGGATAACCGGCACCAGTACAAACAATCCCCAAAAGCCATAAATGATGGATGGTACGGCAGCTATCAGTTCAATGGTGTTTTTAAGCAGATCGGACAACCAGCCTTTAGGATTGTATTCGCCCAGGTAAATGGCTATAGCATAGCTGAAAGGAATTGAAATAATAAGGGCGATAAATGATGTAAGTAAGGTACCCACCAAAAATGGGTAAGCACCATAAATATTTTGAACCGGATCCCAAATTTTACCCCACAAAAACCCTATGCCTAATGATTTGATGGAGGGCATGGATTCAAGGATAAGCGTTGCCAATACCCCTAATATAATGAGTACTAACAGGATGCTCATTCCTATTAATATGCGCTTAAAAAAGGTTTCCCATTTTAGCTGGCTATTGGACAGGTTTAATCTTTTATTTTCCACGAATTTATTTTTTAAGGTAAAAGCCTAAAGCAGAAAGCAAAAAGCCAAGAGGGTTATTTAATTTTCTCTTTTAGCTTTTTACTTTCTGCTTTCAGCCTTTTAGCGCTATTGCTTATAAAATTGGCTTACCACCGTAAGTAGCTGATTTTAATACTGCTTCAGCAGCTTTAACAGCAGCTTTTGAAAGCGGCGCATAGTTTAATGCAGCGCAATCAGCCTGACCCTGGTGAATGTTCCACCAAAGTAATTTTACTACTGCAGTTGCACGTTCTTTTGAACGGCCACCGTAGTTTTGCTCTTTGTATATCAAAGCCCAGGTAAAGCTGGCAATTGGGTAACCTTTAGGGTTATCAGTATCGGTAATAGATACTTTTGTATCAGCAGGGATAGCAACGTTGCTTGCTAAAGTTGTGCTTTCAGGACTTGGGGTAATGAATTTACCGCTTTTGTTCTGGATGTTTGCAAAAGCCATGTTGTTTTGTTTAGCGTAAGCTAATTCAACATAACCAATAGCTCCCGGGGTGTTTTTAACTAAGCCGGCAACACCTTCGCTACCTTTGCCACCTAAACCGGCTGGCCAGTTAACAGCACTTGCTTTACCTACTTTTTTAGCCCAATCAGGGTTTACTTTAGTTAAGTAATCGGTAAAGATGAACGAGGTACCGCTACCGTCAGAACGGTGGATAACTACGATAGGAAGATTAGGTAAATTAACGTTTTTGTTATTAGCCTTAATTTCGGGGCTATTCCAGGTAGTTATTTTACCAAGGTAAATGTCGGCCAGGTCCTTACCGTTAAGGTTTAACGCGGCACTAACACCAGGGATGTTGTAAGTAATTACAACGGCGCCTGAGGTCATTGGGATATGCAGAACAGGGGCACTCATTTTAGCTGTTTGATCAGCATTTAAAGGAGCATCTGAATCACCAAAATCAACAGTTTTGTTTGTTAACTGTAATATACCACCGCCAGAACCGATAGACTGGTAGTTAACTTTTGAAGCGGTATACTGAGAGAACATTTTTGAGAAAAGCGGGTAAACAAAGGTACTACCGGCACCTAATAAGGTGTTATCCTGTGCCGAAGCCGCTAATGTTATACATGATGCTGCCAGGGCAACAACCGCTAACTTTAAACTTTTAATTACTTTCATGATCTTGTTGTTTTATAATGTTTGTTTGAGATACGCTATTATTTACCGAAAGTGTAGAAGAAAGTCATTCTGTACACCAGGGTATGGTTATCAGGCTGGTAACCTGCAGTAGTTGCGTTCAGGTTATTTTTGTACTGATCGAACCATACGTTTGGCATAAAGTGGATATTCTTAGCCGGGGTATAATCTAAGCCACCTGTAACAAATGTTTGTTTAATTGTTGGGTCAAATGAACCGTAGTTGGTGTTAACCGCGTAAGCATCAGCAGCAACTATTTTGGTATCAGGGTTGTAACCATCGTAACGTGCGAACCAAGCCCATTTATCTTTGCTGATAACACCTTTAGCCCAGATAGATATACCTTGTGCTGTAGCGTTTTCGGCAGATAATGTAGTTTTGTTGGTAACACCGTAAGCAAATTTTTGAGTGTAAGCTTCAACACCCACTGTTAATGGCGAAGAATTGTATGATACGAACACTTTAAACATGTTATGCTCTTGTGTACCTAAAACACCATTGCTGATAACGGTAGTAGCTACAGGTGTGTTAGATTGAGTTTTAGCATAATCGGCATAGAAATCTACATATAATTTCTTGTCAAGGAATTTACCCCAAAGGTCACCATAAAATATTTTAAAGAAACCGGTGTTTGGGTTAGGGTTTGTAGCGCTTAAAGCATTGTTAGAGTTGTAAACGGTAGTTAAAGTTGAAGTGGTGTTATCACCTATCATAGCTACATAACCAAAGTTTTTGGTTTTAGGATCAAATGTTCCCTGTAAAGCAACACCTACGTCATAAGAGTTATTCTTGTGGAAGTCGGTGATGGTTCTTTCGATAGAGCGGTAGCCCCAGGTTGTTTCCGATAATGACACCGGACCATTTGTACCGGCCTCATTCAACGCGAAACCAGGGGTGCTCATTTCACCAACCACGAAGTCAGTACCACTCCAAACTTCTCTAACCCTTAAGTTAAAGTTTTTGATGTAGAATGACATTTTGCCATCAGCAAGATTGTCGCTGTTCTGAACACCAACGGTGCTGCTTACAGGCAGCGTGTTTTCATTTGGCTCAGAAGCTAACAATACTTCAGCCTTGAATTTTTGGTTTATTTCATAATCATAACCTAAATAAATACGACGGAACTGAAAAGCATTACGGTTAGTCGGAGTTTGGTAGTAGTTGTTTTCTTTACCTTGCGTTGAAGTTAAAGCAGGTGAATGCTGATCATAATAAGCATCGCCAAAAGCATAACCCCAAAGCCTGCGTTGTGGATGCCATGAGGTATCAACAGGATCGGCTTGTTTAGCCTCGGTTTTTGAAGCTGTAACAGGCGCAACTTCAGTTGTAGCTGCGTCTTTTTTATTCATCGTCTCTGTCGATGCAAGAGTGGTTTGCGCTTTTGCGGTAAAACCTGTCATTAGCAGTCCTGCTAATAAGGCGGTACCTAGAACTTTCGTAAACATTTTTTTCATAACGAAATTGAGTTTAATTTTTTTTTGCTCCAAAGGTGCGGCGCACAGGTTACCTTAATATTAAGGATGGATTAACATTTGGTAATGTTATTTAAATATTAAGTTGACGAAAATTACATACTATGAGTACCATTAATTTAATTACAGGTTAATAACTAAATCGATAAATACCTTATTTACAGTATATTAATTGTTAAATTAACAAATGTTAAAAAGTTTATATGAAGTTAACATTGGGAGAATATGACTTAATATTCCGTTAACACATGGAATTAATTGCCATGAAATGACAATTTGAAGGGGAGAAAACGTAGCTTTTTGAAATGATACGACAGCAAAAAGGGGCTTATAAAATTTATAAGCCCCTTTTTAATGATCATTACATTTTTACCGTTTACGGTTCAGGGTGGAATGTAATATCTTTTATGCTTGTTAACATGCCATCGGCTTTAAACTCCAGCATTTTATCCTGGGTGTAAACCAACTGGTGGTTGATGCCTACGTGCAGGTTTACGTCATTAACCATAAGCTGGTAAAACTCGCCCGAGGGTTTTTCAACCTTCTTTGCAAAATATACGGTCCAGTTATTATAGGGCGATCTTTGGTAGGCCGAATTTATAACCTTCGGCATTTTATAGGCAAAGTTAACCGTTGAGGCCGTGCTTATCCAGTTGCCGTGCTTATCAAAAGTGGCAAAATATTTATGGCCATCAACCACTGCTTTAGCGGTGTAAGCGTTATCCTGCATCTTCCATTTTTTAACTATAGCGCCGGGGTACTTGCTATTTAACGACTGCACTACCGCTTGCGGGATACCAGGTTCGTCTTTTGCCTGTGCAATACCATTTGTAATCAATAAGCCCATTACCATAACGAGCATTACCTTAACCATTTTTAAATTTTTCATTTTATTAAATTTTGGTTTTATATAATTTGGTTCGTTTTAATTTATCTGGTCGCCCTGCTTTATCTCATCGCCGGGGTGCAATATTATTTTCTCTTTGGGCGTTAGCGCCCCAAACACTTCGGTTGAATCCTTACCGGTTAAGCCTTCCTTAACATCAATAAGCGTGGCTTTGGAACCCTTAACGGCAACTACATACTCATGCTCGGTGCTGCGAACAATGGCATTATTTGGCACTAACAGCGATTTAGCCCCCGAGAGCATGGGGATATGCACTTCGGCATACATGCCGGGTTTTAACTGGCCATTTTTGTTCAGCACATCTATTTCAATGGCTTCCGACCGCATACTACCGAGGGCATTTGCCGAGCGGCTGATCTTTGCTGAGTATGGTTGCCCCGGCATGGCGTTGAACACAAAGTTTACGGGTTGTTGCAGGTCAACCTTATCCACGTAATCTTCGGGGATGTAAACCACGAGGCGCATTTTGCTTATATCCTGCAAAATGAACATGGGCTGATCTGTAGCTTTACCGGGCGACACCAAAGCGCCGGGCGATACATTACGCTGCACGATCATACCATCAAAAGGCGCATAGATACGCAGGTAATCCTGCATGGCTTTAACCGAGCCAACGTTCGATCTTTCGGATTGCGCCATGGCTTCATCGGCCTTCATTTTCGAGGTGGCGTTATCCAGGTCGAGTGGTGACACGGAGCCGGGTTCCTGCGCGGCTTGCTTTAAGCGTTCATATTTTTCCTTGCTGGCCTCGGCGTTTTCCTGTGCCTGCAGGTACCGGGAGTTAGCCGCCTGCAATTCTGTTTCCATTTCGGGCGCTTCCAGTACGGCAAGCAGCTGGCCCTTTTTTACAACGGAGCCACGGTCGACATAAATTTGCTTTACAAAGCCATTGAGCTTGGGAAACAGGTTAACTTCGTTAAAAGGCACCAACTGCCCCGGCAGGCGCGCCGAGCTTGACAATTCCTTTTCGGATACTGAACCAAACTGGTACCTGTTGGTGCTTTCGACCGGCGCTTGTGTAAGGTCGACCGGTTTTTGATTGCCTGAACAACCCGCGAAAAGGCAGGCGGCGGCTATTACTATAAATGCTATATATTTCATGATGCTGTTATTGTTAAGTTTTGAGATTCGGTTTCTTCGGGCATGAGCGATGGCTCGATGTAGGTGGTTTTTTCCTGTATCCAGGCAAATACCAGCGGCAGTATAAATAAGGCAGCCAGTGTTGAGGCGAATAAGCCGCCAATTACAGCGCGGCCAAGTGGTGCAGATTGCTCACCGGCCTCGCCCATACCCGATGCCATGGGTATCATACCGGCTATCATGGCCATACTGGTCATTAATATTGGCCGCAGCCTTATCGAGGCGCTGGTTATGGCCGCTTTGGTCGAATCTTGGAATTCAAGCCGCAGCTTTTCGCCGTTGGTAACTATCAATATCGCGTTAGCAACTGATACACCGGTGGACATGATCATGCCCATGTAGGATTGCAGGTTAAGCGTTGAACCTGTAATGAGCAGCATTATTATCGACCCTAAAATAACGGCTGGTATGGTTACCAAAACGGTAAGCGATAATTTAAACGACTGGTAATTTGCCGCCAGCAATAAGAATATAACCAGGATGGCAAAGCCGAGGCCGTTTTGTAAGCTGCCTAATGTATCGGTTAACAGGCCCGACATGCCTTCCACAGTAGCAACCAAACCCTTGGGCGGCGTACCAACCGAGCTTACCGCTTTTTGCACATCGGCGGTCGCGGTGCCCAAATCCTTTTTATAAATATTGGCGCTTATGGTAATAAAGCGGCGTGGGCCGGTACGGTCATACTCGCCGGGAGCGGAAGTTGTGGTAAAGGTGGCTACATCGGCCAGTGTTGGGCTGCTTTGGCCCTTAACCAGCGGTATCTCCTTTAACTCATCCATCGAGTTCATGATGTACTCGGGTATCTGCTCCTGTACCTGGTAGGTATAAGCGTTCTTTTCATCGAGCCATAAGTTTTTCAGGGTGAAACGGCTTGATGAGGTGCTCGCGGTAACCGAACGGGCGATGTCGCTCACATTCAACCCCAGTTGTGAAACCTTTAAACGGTCGAGCGTAATGGAGATGGTGGGATAATTCAACGGCTGGTCTATCTCCACATCGCGCAGGTAAGGTATTGCTTTCAATTTGGCTAAAACTTTACCTCCATAATCTTCTATCTGCTGCATATCCTTGCCGGCAACCTGCACGGCGATAGGTGAATTAGCGCCCTGGCTCATGATCTTCTCGGTCATGTCGATAGGCTCAAAGGTGATGCTCATTTCGGGAAGCTCATGGGCGATGTTTTTGCGCAGGGCATCTTTCAACTCGTCCATGTTCACCTTGTAGTCATCATCAAGGTTTACCTGCAAAACGGCTTCGTGCGTACCGGTATTAAACACATACAGGTTACTGCTGCCAAAGCTGCTGGGCACCAAACCTATGTAGCCCGAAGTGATCTTGACATGGCCTTTAACCGTTTTATTAATAATGGCGAGTACATCCTTAAACTTATCTTCGGTGCGTTCCAGCCGTGTGCCTTCGGGCTCTTTTAAGCGTATCTGAAACTGCCCGTTATTAAGTTTGGGCATCATATCTTTACCTATAACCACAAAGCCAATGCCTGCAAGCACAATAACTGCCACCAGGTAAATGGGGATGATAAGCTTTTTGCGGGGCATGATCTTTTCGAGGATGCCGATAAACCGTGATTTTACTTTTTCGAAGAAATCATTCTGTTCGGGGTGGTCCATTTCCTCCTGGCGGTGGCTATTTACCTGGCCCTCTTCCGCTTTATCCATTGCTTCGCCCGCGTGGGCATGTATTTCGTCGTGATGATAGTGCTGGTAATGCTCGGCTTTTATCAGCCAGTTACACAGGATAGGCACCAGGGTTTGCGCCAGCACGAAGGACACGATCATGGTTAAACCGATGGACATTGACAACGGCAGGAACATGGCCTTTGGCACACCATTCATCATGAATGAAGGCGCGAATACCGCCAGTATACACAGCAGGATAAGCAGCAAGGGGAAGGCAATTTCCTCGCAGGCATCATAAATAGCCAGTCGTTTTGTTTTGCCCATCTCCAGGTGCTGGTGTATATTCTCGATGGTTACCGTCGCCTGGTCTACCAAAATACCGATGGCCAGCGCAAGTCCGCTTAAGGTCATGATGTTGATGGTTTGCCCAAACAGGCTAAGCAGCAACACACCAATGAGTATGGAAACAGGGATAGTGATCACCACAATAAGGCTGCTGCGCCAGTCGCGCAGGAAAAGCAGCACCATTAAACCGGTTAGCAAGGCGCCCAGGCCGCCTTCGGTCATTAAGCTTTTTACGGCATTTACTACGAAGACCGATTGATCGAACTCATACGATATTTTCACATCGTTTGGCAGCAGGCTCTGCATTTCGGGCAGTTTACTTTTCAGATCCTGCACTACCGACCATGTAGAAGCGGAAGCTGTTTTAACAACGGGTATATATACCGAACGCTTGCCGTTAACAAGGGCATAATCCACCGTTACGTCGGCTGCATCACTAACACGGGCTATATCCTTTACATATATAGGTACGCCGTTTTTGGTAATAACGGGGATGTTGCCAAAATTATCGGCGTTTTTAATCAGCGAATTCATGGTGGTTAAATACATCATATCGCCTATGCGCAAATTACCCGAGGGCGACATCACGTTGAATTTTGCCAGCGCGTCAACCACCTCATCGGGTGTTAGGTTGTAGCTGCGGAGCTTATCCGGGTCGACACTAAGGATAATAGAACGGGCATTGGAGCCAAACGGCGGTGGTGCCGATAAACCCGGTATGGTTGAAAACATGGGCCTGATGCGGGTAGCCGCCAGGTCATATATATCTTTCAGGTTCTCGGTTTTACTATCCAGCACCAATTCGCCTACTGGTAGCGACGAGGCATCGTACCTGATAACCTGCGGGGGCAGCGCGCCGGGCGGAAAAAAGCTTTGCGCCCGGTTAACCTGTAAGGCTACCTGCGCTGAAGCTTCGGCCATGTTGGTGCTTTCGTAAAATGATATTTTTACTATGGTTAAGCCCTGTATGCTTTTACTGCTGATATTTTTAACACCATCGACATACAAGAACTGGTTTTGCAAACCGGTGGCAAAGAAGCCCTCCATTTGCTGCGGCGACATGCCACCGTACGATTCGATAACATATATGGTAGGAAGATTTAGCTTCGGGAATATATCTATCGGGATATTCATTGCACTTAGCACTGCAAAAATTAAAAGGCTTAGCGTGACCACTATTACAGTGATGGGCCTTTTGAGTGCGGATGTGACCATTGACATAATGCGATTATTTTAAAATATTTAAAATTTGATTTAACTGGTTGCCGGTAACGGCCTTCTCAAAAAGCGCGTTGGCGTATGAGTATTTTGCCTGTGCGTAATCTGTTTCGGCAGTGTACAAAATGTTCAGGGCGGCATTAAGCTCAATAATATCGGTTAAGCCGCTGCGGTAAAGCGAAAGCTTTTGGCGGTAACCATCATTAGCTGCTTTTAGCTGGTTGGGTATTTCCTGCAAACGCTGTTGCGCGGTTATTAACTCAACATCGGCCTCATTGGCGCTTGCCGCTAACAGCTGCTGTTGCTCCTGCAATTTTTTCAGGGCATAATCCGTACTTGCTTTTTGGGTGTTCAGCTTTAAATGACGGCGGCGCAGGTCGAACAGGTTATAGGATATGCCTATACCTACCAGGTAATTGTCCCTGTCGAACCCAAAACCGCTGCCCAAACTGCCATAATGGTCGGCAGCATCAATACTTGAGCCACGATCCCAGGCGGCAGCCTCGAGCGATATTTTTGGATTATACTGCTTTTTAACCAGGTCTTCCCGTTGCAGGCTGTTTTGGTAAACCGACCTGTAGAAATTGATAATGGGATGATTGGAAGTATCGAGCGAAGCCATTAATGCAGGCGGCTGGCTGATGAGCGTAGCATCGGTAGTGGTATCGGGAATGATGGACGGATACGGGATACCGCTTAGGGTTGATAACTGCAACTGAACCTGTTTAAACTGGTTCTCCAGTTCGATATAGTTGAGGCGCGATTTTGACAGCGCGGCTTCGGCTATACTGGTATCAACCCCTGCCCTAACACCACTTTTGGCCAGCGATTCAATAGAGCGCCTTATCTCCAGGTTGCGCTGTATGTCGCGGGCCTGGATGGTTAAAAAATCCTGCAGGCGCAGCAGTTGCAGGTAATTGCCAATGGTGAATGCCTGTAACTGGTATTTTGATTGCGCAAAATTGTTTTGCTCTACATTAATATCAGAATTGGCCACCTTATTGGCCGCGCCATAAGCGCCGAAGTTGTATACTTCCCAATCCAGATCGGCTATGCCTAAGTTTGTTGAGGCAGCCGTAGTAACGTTGGTGGTATGCACCCCGCTTGAGCTTGACGGCACAATACCAAAACCAAAATAAGCACCGACAACATTGTTACTGGTGCCAACATCGGTTTGGTAATTTAATTTAAGGTTGGGCAACCAGTTGCTTTTAACCTCGGCAGCCTGTGCCTGGCGTATGCTTATGGCGGCGGAATCAGTAAGTAATTGCGGCGCCCTTGACGTCACATTGTTTAATAGTTGTTTTAAGGTAACAGGTGTTGCTGACTGCTGGGCACAGGCGGTTACTGCTAACAGCATTAACGCCATGCACATGCATCGTTTTATAACTAACATTTGATCTTAATAATTAAAAAAAATAAAAAATGAATGGGGGTTAACCGGACTGGCCGGTCAGTTCAGAAATAGCCGCGAAAGGGCTAAGAGAAGATCAGATGGTTAGCTTACCTGTAAGCAGGTAGGGTTGCGCGGCGGGCACGAGGGCGGTTTTTAGCTCATTAATAAAGCTATCGCCTACACGGTTTGCAGCTTTAAATACAACCGGGAATAAAAGAGACAATAATGCGGTGATGGTTAAGAACAATGGCAAAGGCGGGTTGGTTAGCTGATGCTGGATAGCGACTGCCGTTGCTTTGCTATCTTCCAGGTCCTCGGGTTTGCGGTTGGTAAAGCATTTTGCCAGCAGGCTATGCGATTCTATCATAAATGCACTGTTAACGCCTGATATGCTAAACCCTATAAATGGTTTTGCAACAAACATCAATACAGCCAAATAAAAAAAAGAATACAACTTTTTTGCTTTCACAGCTTTGCCTTGTTCAATTATATATTCAGAATACAAAGGTCACAACAATTTGTCCATAATTAAAAAAGTAACACAATTGTTGCAATGGGCGGGCGATTTTTAACACACCGATCCAAATACAAAAATACATCACCAATGTGAAGTAAATATGAAGTCTGTTTCAATATTTAAACTTATTGCATAATATGCCGTGAGCCATATAATTTTTTATTTAGTTAATATTATGCCCTATTTAATTGATTATTAAGTAATTGAAAAGAAATGCAATTTATATTAAAAATTCATATAGAATTAACATAGCCCGGCCGGGCGTTAATATCCACTTAACATGCGCCCGCTACCTTAGCGCTTTCAATAAAAACGGCTATGGGTTGGTTTCTACAGGACTACTTTCTAAATGGGGTACAGTTTTATAATTTGTTTGATCAGGCTGCGAAAAATGCCGTTGAAATGGCTGAATTGCTGGTACAGGCTGTAAATACTGAAGATGCAGCCGATAGAGAAACCTACTTTAAGCAAATAGAACGACTTGAAAGCGTTGGCGATGATATTACCCATAAAATATACCTGGCCCTTGATAAAGTTATCTTTACCCCGCTGAACCGATCGGACATACACACCCTGGCCTCGGCTATTGACGATGTTGCCGATTATATACACGAGGCCAGCGAACGCATGTTCCTGTATAATATTGATGAGGTTATACCTGCCATAAAAGAAATAGCCGATATAATACTGAAGGCCAGCCGCGAGATAGAAAAATCCATCGGCATGCTGCGTGTATCGTCAAAAGGGCGGCTGATACTGGAATCGTGCCGGGTGATAAAGGGCCATGAGCGCGAGTCGGACCAGATATATTACAGCTCGCTGGCGCTGCTTTTTGCCAATGAACGGGACGCCATCACCCTGATAAAATACCGCGAGATACTGCACTCGCTCGAAACCACCACCAATAAATGCAAGAGCGCTACCGATGTGCTGCAAACTATTTTGGTAAATAGTTTTAAGTTTAGCGAGTAGAAGCAATTATTGAATTACTGAATTATTGATTGAGTGAACAATGATCACACTAATGCCAATTGTTTTCTGATTTGTTGATAATGATCGGTTATTTCTATATTCACCAATTCAATAAATCAATAATTCAGTAAATAATAAAAATGAGATACTGCTTAACGCTCGACCTGATAGACGACCCCGCCCTGATACGCGAATACGAGGAACACCATAAAAACGTTTGGCCGGAGATACTTGCGAGCATAAAGGATTCGGGCATAACCAATATGGAAATATACCGCTATGGTACCCGTCTTTTTATGATAATGGATACTGACAGCAGCTTTAGTTTTGAACGAAAAACCGCTATGGACGATGCCAACCCAAAAGTACAGCAATGGGAAACCCTGATGCTGCAATACCAGCAACCCTTTAAAGGCGCGGTGCAGAAATGGGTTTTGATGGATAAAATATTTCAATCCTGACATTCGCCTTAAACAGCATTCCCTACCTTTGCGGCGATATGACAGGTACGAATAAAACTACACAGGACAAATACGAAGCCCTTACCAAACTTACAGCGGGCGATTTTAAAGCATTTTTATACGATTGCGACGGCACCCTTGCCGATACTATGCCCGGCCATAAAAAAAGCTATGTACGCGTAGCCGCTGAAGATGGCGTGCTAATTGAAGAATCGATAATTGACGAGTTTGCCGGGTTGCCGATACTTGATGTTGTACTGGAGATAAACAAACGGTATAACAGTACTTTTGACCCGGTTGACTTTGCCGAACGCAAGGAAAAAATATTTTTGAGCGAATATATCGACCAAACGCAACCTATTGATTACGTGGTGAACCATTTAAAGGCCCACGCCGGCAAGATGAGAATTGCCGTAGTATCGGGTGGCGACAGGGAAGCCGTTAAACGAACCCTGCGCATGCTGGGCATACTTGACCTGGCCGAAGTTTTGGTTTGCGCCGGTGAAACCCCACGCGGCAAACCTTTCCCCGATCCTTTTTTAGCAGCTGCCGAGTTTTTGGGTGTAGCGCCCGAACACTGCCTTGTTTTTGAGGATGGTGACCCGGGTGTGCAAGCCGCCGAAGCCGCCGGGATGCGATGGGTGAGGATTGATAAAGTGTAAAAAACGCTCCAAATCGCCCGTTTTTTCCCTGTTTTAACCCTAAAAATGCTGAAAATATGGCTTAAAAAGGCCTTATTTCGGGCTATTTTGCCTCTAAAATCGGCTAAAAAACATAAAAAATGATGCAAAAAACGCGCAAAAATCAGGTTTTTTGCGCGTTTTTTTATGATCACTTCGTCACAACTGCCGAGGTAAAGTGGTAACTCCCCGACCCTACTTCTACTGCCATATATCCATCTTCCATCCCCTGTGGTTTTATCGCCTTCGTATTCGCTAGCGCGGCGCCACCTTCCAGCACTGTGCTGTTATTTTTTGCCGGTACATAAACCGTAGCTGTGGTATTAACCGGTATCTCCACATCCAGCGAGAATGTAGTACTATCCGTTTTCCAGTGCGAGCTTACTTTGCCGTAAGGCGTTTCATAATCGGCATTGGCATAGCTTAAGTTACCGCCCGGATGCGGTTTAATGATAATATTCTTATAACCAGGCATATCCGGTTTGGTATCGATACCTGTAACAACCCGGTACATCCAATCGCCAATGGCGCCGTATGAATAATGGTTGAACGAATTCATGGTAGGTGTTTCAAACGTACCATCCGGCCTTATGCCGTCCCAGCGTTCCCAAACAGTAGTGGCACCCATTTTTACCGGGTATAACCACGATGGATAAGTCTCCTGCAATAAAAGCCTGTAGGCAACATCGGTATAGCCAAAGCTGCTTAGCGCGTGGCAAAGGTAAGGAGTACCTAAAAAACCAGTGGTTAAGTGGTTGCCATAACGTTCAACATTTGCAGCCAGCCTTGCAGCCGCCTGTTGCCTTAAGTTTTCGGGCAGCATATCAAATTGCAGGGCCAGCACATAGGCGGTTTGCGTGTCCGATGAAATCAGGCCGTTGGGTGTTACATATTCGCGCATATACGCGTCTTTAATATCGGCAAGCAGCTTAGTGTAATGGTCAACATCTTCGGTTTTACCCAGCACTTTTGCCGCGTCAATAAGCAGGCCCGTTGAATACGCGTAAAAACATTGCGCTATCAGGTATTTACTGGTTATAGCCGATGATCCATCAGTATCATCATTAACGCTGTAAAAAAGCCAGTCGCCAAAATGCCCCCCGGTGTTCCACAGGTTATTTTTGCTTTGGTGTACCATATAATCAACCCATGCCTTCATGCTGCCGTACTGATTTTCCAGTACACGCTTATCGCCATAGGCAAGGTACATGTTCCATGGGATGATGGTCGCCACATCCGACCACCCCGTACTGCCACCAGGTTCATACCCTTTCCTTTTTATAACATCGGGTATAACATGCGGTACGGCGCCGCTGGTATACTGGTCGGCGGCCACATCCTTCAGCCACTTGGTGAAAAAGTTCTTCACGTTCATGTTGTACGATGCCGTGCGCGAGAATACCTGCGCGTCGCCTGTCCAACCGAGGCGCTCATCACGCTGCGGGCAATCGGTGGGCACATCTAAAAAGTTACCCTTCTGCCCCCATTGTATGTTGTGCTGCAGTTGGTTTATCATGGTGTTAGAGCAACTGAACGTACCGGTCGGCGTCATATCCGAATACAGCGTAATAGCGGTAAAATCATCTGGGTTAATTTTGCCGTGGTAGCCTTCAACCTTTACAAACCTGAAACCCTGCCAGGTAAAGTGTGGTTCAAAGGTCTCTTCGCCCTCGCCGCTTAACATGTATATATCCTGCGACTTCGCCGTGCGTAAGTTATCGGTATAAAACTCGCCGCCTTTATCCATTACCTCGGCATGCGAAAGCCTTATGGTATCGCCCGCTTTGCCATGTACCTTAAATTTTACCCAGCCTACCAGATTTTGCCCAAAATCAATTATCTGGTCGCCTTTTGGCGTTCTGAATATTTTTATTGGTTTAAATACCTCATGCTGTTTTACAGGCTCATTAACCGTAGCTATTAAAATATCCTTTGCAAAATCGCGCACGTTTACGCCATACCACTTTTTGTCGTTAAAACCCGCTTCGTCCCAGCCCTTTTGCGCCTTGCGGTGGTCAATTATTTCGCCATAATATATTTCCGAATTACGTACATCACCCGTCGCCGACTTCCAGCTATCGTCAGATACAATATTGGCGGTGGTACCATCGGTATAAGTTATTTGTAATTGCAGCAGCAGGGCAATATCCTTACCATATAAATTGGGTGTAGGGTCATAGCCCACATGCCCGCGGTACCAGCCATTGCCCAGCATAGCACCCACAACATTTGCCCCGTCGTGTAATAAGCCGGTAACGTCATAGGCCTGGTATTCCAGGCGTTTGTTATAGCTTGTCCAGCCGGGGGTAAGGTAGGCATCGCCTACCCTGTGGCCGTTTATGCGGGCCTCGTACAAACCGTGCGCGGTAATATAGGCTATGGCCGAAACTATCTTTTTATTTACCGAAAACTCCTTACGGAACAACGGACTTGGCTTTTCAAGCGAATCCTCTTTATAACCCGGTGTTATCCATTTGGCCTGCCAGTCGGCGGGGGTTAACAGCCCCATTTGCCACGATGCAGGTTCGCTCCAGCCCGAATTTTCGCCCGAATTATCCCACACCTTAACCTGCCAAAAGTACTTTTGCCCCGCTTTTAACGCATCGCCCTTATAAATAACATACAACGACTGATCGGACGATACCTTACCCGTATTCCACACCAAATGCTTGCCTTTTTGCACGTCGGCGCTGTTTGTGCTAACGCGAATTTGATAGGCGGTTTGCATCACATCGCGTTTGGTGTCGGCTAACTGCCAGCTAAAGCCGGGATCACGGGCATCAATACTGATAGGGTTGTTAAGTGTTTCAGTTTGCAGGTGCTGAACTTTTAATTGCGCGAAACATATTCCGCTCATAAGCACCGAAAACAATAAAAGGGTGATTTTTTTCATTGGTTTAAATACAGGATGATAATTGATGCGGCAATATAAAAAGATGCTTTTGAATAAACTAAAATAATAAATAATCGTTTTAGCGATTGATGGAGAGGGAAATTGCTTTAAAAATCACCGGCAGGCTTAGTCCCAAAATGGAAGTATCGATTTGGCTAAAGCCCAATATCATTAGGTTAAGGGGAATATTTTTTGCCCTCTTTCCGCCGAAGGCGAAGAGAGGGTCGACCAGCGATTTAGCGTAGTCGGGGTGAGTCAACGGAGCGCCGGTGTATTAACGCTAATGCATTACTGTAAACATATCACTCGCACATTCAACTCACCCGGTCTTTGCTTCGCTCGACCACCCTCTCTTCGCCTGCGGCGGAAAGAGGAAGGGGACAAGGTTGCTTTTATAAATATTCTTTTATCTTTTGTAATACTGCCTGGGTATTAGTCAATATCTCATCATTCTCAAACCTCAAAATATTAAGTCCTAACAACTTCAATACCTCATCACGGTTTTTATCATACTCTTTTTTAAAATTATGGATCGGCCCATCAGCCTCTACTACCAATTTTGCTTCATGGCAATAAAAATCAGGGATATAATAAAGATTTCTACCAATCAGAGATTGAGCACATATCGGGTATTGCCTTAAGAATTTTCGATTGTGTAGTTTTCTGTTTCTCAAATTCTCCCATAAAACCTTTTCGGCCGCGGTTTCCCGTCGCCGTAATTCACGGCACAATTCAGTAATAGAAGCCATACGGAAAATTAAGAAAAATTAATCAATACAGAAAATGCAGCTCACCCTCTTTCCGCAGCAGGCGAAGAGAGGACCGACCAGCGCAGCGCCGTCGGGGTGAGTTTAATGAAGCGACACTACTGCCAATGCAAAAATACCCGCATACTTCCCGCCCTCTTTCCGCCGCAGGCGAAGAGAGGGCCGACCAGCGCAGCGCCGTCGGGGTGAGTTTAATGAAGCGACATTACCGCCAATGCAAAAATGCCCACATACTTCTCACCCTCTTTCCGCCGCAGGCGAAGAGAGGACCGACCAGCGCAGCGCCGTCGGGGTGAGTTTAATGAAGCGACACTACTGCCAATGCAAAAATACCCGCATACTTCCCGCCCTCTTTCCGCCGCAGGCGAAGAGAGGGCCGACCAGCGCAGCGCCGTCGGGGTGAGTTTAATGAAGCGACACTACTGCCAATGCAAAAATACCCGCATGCTTCCCGCCCTCTTTCCGCCGCAGGCGAAGAGAGGGTCGACCACCCCGATGGCTATCGGGGGCAGTCGAGGTGAGTCCAACAAAGCGATAAAGGCACCTTTTTACTTTCTTATTTCTCTTTGCAGGCAAAATATTTCATTTTACGGTTTAATTTACAGAAACTTGTTACTCAAATACTAATTCGTCAACCCCGGGCTTATGAAAAAACATTACGCGGCAATTGTTACTGGCTTTTTGTTATTATTTTTTGCAGGCGATGTTTTTGGTCAGCAAGTGTTGGTTACCGATGCCAATAAAAAAGCGTTAACTGATTTTTCAGCTAAAAAAGCTTCGGCATATACCGTCGCGCATCAAAAAGCGTTGGCACTGGCCGATAGCCATAAATGGCCGGTGCGTAAAAAAACAAAAAACGGCGGCACATTCTCCTTACAGGGTTTAAATGACCTTGGTTTCCCGGTATTCTTAAAAACAAACGATAACGGCAACATTATTTCGGCAGCGACAACACGCACCAATACGGTATATCCCGGTGGTCTGTTAGGGTTGACCCTTACGGGATCGAGCACTTTTTTAAATAACAAGCTGGGCATTTGGGATGGCGGCGCGGTATATGCCCAGCACCAGGAATTCGCGGGTAAAACCATCACCCTGAATACTACCCAAGCCGCTATCGACCATGCTACACACGTAGCGGGCACCATGATAGCCAAAGGGGTTTACCCACCCGTTAAAGGCATGGCCTATAGTGCTGCAACCTTACAATCGTACGACTTTGATAACGATATAACCACCATGGGTACCGCAGCGGCAGGTTTATTGCTTTCCAATCACTCCTATGGTGATGTGGCAGGCTGGGACCTGGACGAAACCGGCACTACATGGACATGGTATGGCCTGCCCGGCGATACAGTTGATTATACCTTCGGCATATATAATTCGCGTACGCAGGCATATGACCAGATAGCCTATAACGCGCCTTATTATTTAATTGTTGAATCGGCAGGCAATGCCCGTGGCTATCCGGGCCCCGCCGTTGGGGGAACGTACTATGGCTACAAAAGTGCAACAAACACCACACTGGTACAAAAAACCCATACTGCCCTTGATGGCATAAGCGACCAGCAATGGTATGACGGAATAGCCTCGACGGGTAATGCCAAAAACATATTGACTGTGGGGGCCGTCGGCCCGTTGCCTTTCGGGTCGGCAAGCAGTAAGGATATACAAATAGCCTATTTCAGCAGTTGGGGTCCTACCGACGATGGCCGGGTAAAGCCCGATATATCAGGCATGGGGGTGAACGTGGTATCGTGCGGCAGCCTCGACCCTACCAACTATTTAACTTTATCGGGTACATCCATGTCCTCGCCCAATGTAACGGGTTCGCTTTATTTATTGCAGGAATATTATGCGCAGAAAAATAGCGGTAAGTTTATGCTGGCGGCAACATTAAAAGGCATTGCCTGCGCTACTGCCGACGACGCTGGCAACGTTGGCCCCGATTATATTTATGGCTGGGGCCTGCTCGATATGCAGAAAGCGGCACAGGCCATAACCGATAACGGGACCAAAAGCATAGTAAAAGAAAATACCTTAAACCAGGGACAAACGCAAACCACGCAGGTAACCGCGTCGGGCAGCGGGCCGCTGGTGGCTACCATATCATGGACAGACCCGGCCGCGACGCCAACCGCCGACGGCACCGTGAACGACCGCACCATAAAACTGGTTAACGACCTCGACATCCGCGTTAGCGATGGCACAACTACTTTTATGCCCTGGATACTCGACCCTCTTCATCCGGCAACGGCAGCAACTACGGGCGATAACATACGCGATAACGTGGAACAGGTTTATGTAGCCAATGCAGTGCCGGGCCGCACTTACACCATTACTGTTTCGCACAAAGGCACTTTGCAGTCGGGTTCACAGGCGTATTCGCTTATAGCTACCGGTTTGGGCGGCACAGCTTATTGCACATCGGGGCCAAGTTCAAGCGCCGATTCGCGCATTAATAACGTCACCCTGTCAAACATAAACAATACGCAAACTACCGGCTGCACCACTTATTCCGACTATACCAGCCAAACAGCTACGTTGGAACAAGGAAAAACTTATCCGTTAAGTATTACCCTGGGCACTTGCGGCAGCAACTTTAATAAAGCGGCCAAAGTTTATATCGACTGGAAAGGCGATGGCAGCTTTACCGATGCCGGCGACCTGGTGGCCACCACAACCGTAATAAACGGAACCGCTAACTATAAAACCAATATTACCGTGCCCATAACGGTAATACCCGGCAACTATAGCCTGATGCGGGTGGTATGTACCGAAACCAGCGATACATCAACCATAAAGCCATGCGGCACTTATGCCAAAGGCGAAACCCAGGATTACCGGGTACAGTTTACCCAAACTGCCACCGATGCCGGTATAACGGCCATTACCAGCCCCGATAGTACCGGCGCGTGTTCGGGGGTTACGCCAATCACCGTTACCGTAAAAAACTTTGGTGGCAAAGCCATAAGCAATATACCGGTTACTGTTACAGTTAAAGCACCGGGTGGTTCTATCACCACCATAAATGAAACCTATACGGGCACGCTTCAGCCATTGGAAGAAGAAAGCTTTACATTAAGCACTACTTTTACCGCTTTAGCATCATCAACCTATGTGATAACTGCTTACACAAACCTGCCTAACGACCTTATTGCAGCCAATAACCAGGCAACCCTAAGCATAACCACCAACCCCGCCCCGGTAATAAGCGCTTTGGCTGCCAACTATTGCGATGAAACCAGCCAATACTTGCTTACCGGAACAGGCGATGGCGAAATATTATGGTACAAAACCGCTACGGCGACTAACCCAATAGCAATAGGCTCACCGGTTGAAACAGCACAGGCCCCAACAAACAACACCTATTATGCCGGGTTGAATGATTTTAGCGCGAGTGTTGGCCCTGCTACAAAAAATGCATTTTCGGCAGGGGGTTATAATCAATACGGGCCCTCAGTGCTGGTACATGCAGCCGCGCCTGTGGTTATTGAAAGCGCCCGCTTGTATGTTGGTTACCCCGGGCAAATAACTTTTGCCGTTACCAATAGCGATGGTGAAACACTATCGAGCAACACTATTAATGTCGTTGCCACACGTACCACACCGGCGGCAGGCGCGCAGGCCGACGACCCCAGCGATACCGGCAAGGTTTATAACCTTAATTTGCTGATCCCCGCCGCGGGCGACTATACCATAACCACCACCTATGATGATGCCAACGCTACGCTGTATCGTAACAATGGCGGCGTAAGCGGCTATCCGTTTACTGTGGGCGATGGCTTGTTCAGCATAACCGGCAACACTGCTGTTAATGGTACCGATACCACTTACTACAGGAATTTTTACTACTATTTTTATAACATGCAGGTAAAAAGCGCGGGCTGCCCGTCGGCCGCGCGACAGGCGGTAACGCTGGTGAGGCCGACCATCACCCTAAACACAGGTGTGTTAAACTCGAACTTTACCACCGGCAACCAATGGTATGAAAACGAAAAGATACTAACAGGCGCTACCAGCCAAACCTATACCCCTGTTACCAGCGGCAGCTTTAAACTGCTGGTTACCTTAAATACCGGCTGTACCGATACATCGGCCAGTTTTGTATATGTTGTACCGCCAAAAACCGGGAATAATGATATTAGCCTGGCCATATACCCCGTACCTGCAAATACGGTGCTGAATGTGTTGTTTACAGCTAGGGCAAGCAGCAGCCTTACCATGTCGTTGATCAACAGCGTGGGCGAAATCGTCTTCAAAAGCAACCAGAACATTACCGCGGGTAACTTCAGCACTGCGCTTAACGTTACCAACTATCCACCCGGAGCTTATATACTCAAACTGCTGTTAGGCACAAAGGTGTATGCCAATAAGATAATTATAGATAGATAGCTTAAAGCGGAAAGCTCAAAGCGAAAAGCAAAAAATAGCCGAAAACAAAAATAGCCGAAAACAAGAACAGCTGAAAGCAGAAAGCTCAAAGCAGAAAGCCATAAAATAGGTTTCTGCTTTGAGCTTTTAGCTCTTAAATAGCTTTGGACTTTCTGCTTTAAGCTTTCAGCTTCCTAAAAAACGTACTTGATCCCTAAGCCCGGTGCAATATCAAAAAACGGCCCGGTAGCCAGTTCAACCCTTGGGTTAAGATCAAGGCTAACAGCTATTGGTGATTGTGGGATAACATATTCCAACCCTAATACGCCATCGGCGCCTAATAATATATGGCTGCTGTTATAATATTCGTCGTTACCTAACCTTTGGTAATCGCCTTTGCCTTCAGCGCCTATGTGCGCGCCAAAACCATAATAAAATTTCAAAGCAGGCACATTAAATGCTTCCTGGTTTATCTCATACAGGCCGGTTACTACCACGCCATGGTCGCGGAAACCTAATATGCCTTCGTATGATATATCGGGAGATGCAAAATATTTTACGGAGATACCGTCTTCATAAGCGCCGAACTTCAATCCAACGGCGGTTTTATAGTCTTGTGAATCCTGGGAATTTTGTGCCAGCGACTTGTTCGCCATCAGCATAAAAGAAAATAGAACGGCTACTGATAATACTACTGTTTTCATTAGAGTGATTTGTTTTTAAATGGTAATGAAGCTATCATGAGTTATATTTTATTTAGTTTTTTAGTGGAAACTCATGATGGTTTCATTCAATTGTGTGTTTTTGTTAGTGATGTTGTTTGTTGCAATAAACGGCCGAAATTAGATTTTATGGCTTCAATTGTAAAATAAATATTACAAAGCCCCTGTAATATGCTGTTTAACAGCAAAAAACAATTCCGGTTTTAATAAGGCAATGGGTCAAATTATTATAAATTAGTGCAATTTTACACGCATAGACTTTGGCGAGAGATAAAGGTTTAAAGAAATAATTGTTTATAACCATGCGATATACTACCCATATAAAAAAAGCGTACTTCCCGCTTGTTTTTTTACTGAGCATTTGTTCTTTCGGCTGCGTTCGCGGCGGCTTAACCAATACCGATAGCCACGAATATTACAACGGCATGGTAGTTTGCGCCTACCCCGATGCATCGCAGGTAGGGATAGATATTTTAAAAAAAGGCGGTAACGCAGTTGATGCCGCCATAGCGGTGCAATTTGCACTGGCCGTAACCGTACCCGAAGCCGGGAACATTGGCGGCGGCGGCTTTATGGTTTACCGCGCTGCCGACGGCCAAAGCAATACGCTTGATTTCAGGGAAAAAGCCCCTGCCGCGGCCACTACCAATATGTATTTGGATTCAGCAGGTAACCCTGTACCCGATATGAGCTTGTCAACCCACAAAGCATCGGGCGTACCCGGTTCGGTTGCCGGTATGGTTGAGGCACACAACAAATATGGCAAACTAAAATGGGCCGACCTGGTGCAACCCGCCATCGACCTTGCCAATAATGGCTTCAAAATCACAAAAGCTTTAGCAGGTGACTTAAACAAAAACCAGGCCGAATTCAAAAAGCTGAACCCCGGTAAAACCTACTTTATAAAAGACACCCCATGGCAGGAAGGCGATATTCTGGTACAAAGCGACCTGGGCAAAACACTAAGCCTGATACGTGACAAAGGCCGCGATGGCTTTTACGATGGCCCCGTTGCCGATGAGCTGATAGCCGAAATGAAAAACGGCGGCGGCATCTTCACCAAAGCCGACCTGCAAAATTACCACGCTATTTGGCGCAAACCTATTATCGGCAAATACAAAAACTATACTATCATTACCATGCCGCCGCCATCAAGCGGGGGTATCGCGTTGCTGCAACTGCTGCATTCGGTCGAGAAATATCCGCTGCGCCGGTGGGGCCATAACCAGGATTCGACCGTACAATTAATAGTTGAGGCCGAACGCCGCGTATACGCCGACCGCTCAAAATACCTCGGCGATCCCGATTTTTACAAAGTACCTGTCGACAGCCTGTTAAACCCGGCATATATCGACAGGCGAATGAAAACCTTTAGCTGGGATGCCGCCACACCAAGCACCAGCGTACAACCCGGTACATTTATAGGCTACGAAAGCACTCAAACCACACACTACAGCGTTGTGGACAGGGATGGCAACGCGGTATCGATCACTACAACTTTAAACAACGGTTTTGGCTCAAAGATAGTGGTGAAGGGTGCCGGCTTTTTGCTCAACGACGAAATGGATGATTTTAGCGAAAAACCGGGCGTACCCAATATGTTTGGCCTTACCGGTGGCAAGGCAAACAGCATTCAACCCAATAAACGCATGTTATCGTCCATGACGCCAACCATCGTCGAGAAAGATGGCAAACTATTTATGGTGGTAGGTACGCCGGGCGGTTCAACCATTATTACATCGGTATTTCAAACCATATTAAATGTTGTCGACTTTGATATGAATATGCAGGACGCGGTCGACGCGAAACGCTTCCATAGTCAATGGCTACCCGATGAGGTTGATGTGGAAAGCGGCGCGCTGGATAGTTTAACCAGGCAAAAATTGCAGAAGAAAGGGTACAAAATTATCGACTACCGCCCTATTGGCCGTGTTGACGCGATCTTAAAAACAAAATGGGGTTATTATGAAGGCGGCGCCGACCCGCGGGGGGATGATACAAAGCTGGGATATTAGTCAGTAGGCAGTTTTCAGTTGGCAGTTAAAATTCATATTCAACTGCAACCAAAACCAACTGCAAACCGCCCACTGCAAACTGAAAACTGAAAGAATGAGAAAGGAACTAAAGAACCACGAAACCATTGATTACTTTTTAAAAATAGTGTGGCAAACCGTTGCCAACAGGTACAACCAGTTGGTAACCGAATTTGGCATTACACAATCAATAGGTTATTTATTAATAAATATTGATGAACACGAAGGCACTACCGTTTCGCAGGCTGCAGCTTTGCTTGGCTTAAAGTCAACCAGTTTATCGCGTATGTTGAGCCAGCTTGAAAAAACAGGTTTGATATATCGAGAGCTTAACCCCGGCGATAAACGTTCAGTTAAAATATATTTAACCGATCTCGGCAAAGAAAAGCGCCACCTGGCACGCGGCATAGTAAAGCAGTTCAACAACTACCTTAATAGCCATATTAATGAAAGCGACAAGCAATATTTGATAGAAATGCTTGAAAAAAATAAACCAGCTAACCCTTAATTACAAGCCCGATAATCGCTGAAAAAGCAATATCCCCCACAATAAAATGCCCTTTACATGGTTAAATGAGCATAATAGTGTTAAAAAGTGTTAAGCTGCCGTTTTTGAAATATAAAAGAATAAATTTGCCTTTTGAAATTGGGATGAACAGGATACTGTTAATTTTGGGGCTTGTTTTTGTTTGCTGCTTAGGAGCATGTACAAAATCATCATTATATGGCCCGGTGCAGGCAAAGGCACAGGCTAAAATTGATGATTCGCTGCTTAGCAGGTTTATTGTTGCCCATGATTTGCAGGGGATAGCCAAACATGTGCAATTGAATGATACGATAGGGGTTTATTACATAGTGCTCAACCCCGGTAGCGGTCAAACGCTTTTTACAACATCAACCCAAATAACGGTTGGCGATGTGGCTAAATTAATAAATAACGATTTGACCGAAACAACATTTTAACAAACGAACGAATTTCACCCGACGTATTCGCTAGGCGCAGTAATAAGAGCATGGCAGTTAGGCGTGCCCGAGATATTAACAGGCGGCGAAGTGCGGTTGCTGGTGCCATCACGTTACGCTTATGGCCCGTATCCACAGCCGCAAATAGGGTTGGAATACGGGTTAAAAAATGGATTGCCCGGTAACGCGGTGCTTGATTTTGATATAACACTTTATAATGTAACTAATTAAATGAAACAAACAATTTTTACGCTTTTATTACTTTCTGCTATAGCGCTGGTATCGTGCAAAAAGCATGATAACCAACCAAATATTAAACAATATGACCAGGAACAGATACAGAATTACATAGCCGCCAACGGCATTACCGGCATGAAAAAGGATACAGTAGGCGGCGATACTTCCGGCATCTATTATAAAATTATTCTGCAGCCCCAAACCGATACCGCTTTAACTTATTCTGATAATATATCGTTTGTGTTTACCATAAAAAGTTTCGACGGGCATTATATAAGCAGTGATACTATTGAAAATCATTACCAGGGCTACGTTGGCCATATTGTATCCGACGCATTACCTGCGGGCCTCGAAATAGCCGTTTTAAACGACCTCAGATATGTTGGCGCAAGCGCGCGTATACTTATACCTTCGCACCTGGCTTATGGTAGGGGTGGTTATGGTACCGGCAGTATCACCAATACGTCTTCACGTATTGCGGGCAACCAGTGCCTCGATTATTATGTACATGTTATAGCCAGCCAGCCCGATAATGCACAAAGGCAAACAGCCTATGACTACCAGGTGATCAAAAACTACATAGCGGCTAGCGGCCTTACATACACACTTGATTCTGGCGTATACTACCGCATAGTAAAACAAGGCACGGGTACCGACCCTATTACTGATAATTCGACAATAACGTTCAGTGCTTATGGCCGTTTGTTAAATAATATATCTTTTGAAAGTATCGTTCCTCCCGATAGCACTTCAAACGGAATACCTGATTTCCCGGAAGTCGGCATACGACGTACACTAAAAAACCACGCGGTAACAGGCACAACAATATCCATGATCATTCCATCAAATTTAGCTTACGGCACCACGGCACAGACCGGGATACCTGCCAATAGTTGTGTACGATTTGAA
>Ga0206874_1017_pt1 | contig 46852 bp, 41 predicted proteins | sample Alteio_BWOrgCont_12_FD_152629 | JGI IMG/M metagenome (GOLD analysis project Ga0206874, IMG submission 152629) | Enriched cells from forest soil in Barre Woods Harvard Forest LTER site, Petersham, Massachusetts, United States -... | ecosystem: Environmental > Terrestrial > Soil > Temperate forest >...
GCTGCTGGTGGTGGTTTCCGTGATTTCTCAGGCAAACGCCGTGAAGATCGTCCGGAAAGACGCAGAAGATTTTAAGTGTTTAGTTTTCATAATTGTCCGTTAGCTGGCGGATAAATTTAGTTTAGTTTTGTTTTACAAAGCCCTCGTTCCCAAAAGGTTCTGGGGCTTTTGTATTGAGTTAGTCCGGGAAGTCAGAAAAGTCCGGAAGTCCGAAAGACAAAAGAAGACTTGTGAAAGGTCAGTCAGTAAAGTTCCAGAAAAAGAAAAAATATAATGAAAGAAGTCCTGCTATGAACCATGAACTATCAACCATGAACAAATAATCCAATGACGACCTTACCTGCTATACTCCACCGCTACAGAATCTGGCCCCATTAGCTTCAAATAATGATCATCCAGTTTCTGCACAACAAAGCTGGTGTATGGCTGGTTACCCTGGAAGGATGTAAAAATGGTATCGCCCTTTACAAAATAATCCTCAGCTATAGCTTCGCCGTCATCCATTGTAAAATCTTTTTCGGTTATTTTAAGTTTTGTAGAGCCATCTTTTGAGCGCCAGTTACCTTTAAGCTTATTTTGAACCGGATTTGAGCAGGCAACAGAGAACAGCACACATGCACACGCTAAATGCACAAATATTAAAGCATACTTTTTCATGGTAGTTATGATGATTTTTAGAGAGGCGTATTGCATAGGCCCCCATCATTGACTATAATTTATTTCATTGGTTTATCCATCAATTCGGATTTTTTGAGATAAACCCGGTGTCCCTTTTTATTGATGTAATAATAATGTGAGTTTTTATTGATGTAAACGGTTTGCCCTCCCGGACCGCATTTACCTTCATATTTTTTATCAACTACTGTTGCGGCTCCATTTGCAGCAATGTTTGATGTTTTGTGGCCAACTTTTGTAGCTGTGGTACTAATTTTATGGCCAAGGGTAGAATCCTTGTGAGTTTGTGCGCGGCTTGCTGAAAAAGAAAAAATGCCTGTTGCAACAAGCGCAACCTTAAGTACAGTTTTCATTTGAGTAATTGTTTGATCTTAACAGCTAACTCAATTGTTCGGCCAAATGTTTCATTTCCAGGGCAGGGGGCCTTTTTTGATATAAAATGGCATAAACAGCATTGCAAATGGGCATGCTTACGTTGTATTGTTTATTCACCTGTTGTAGGCAATTTACTGCATAATATCCTTCGGCAATCATATTCATTTCCAGTTGTGCCGAGGTTACCGTATACCCCTTGCCAATCATATTGCCAAAAGTACGATTACGGCTAAACTGAGAATAAGCGGTAACCAACAGATCACCAAGGTAAGCTGATTCTTTTATGTCGCGGTTTATGGGGTGTACCGCATCAACAAAACGTTCCAACTCGCGGATAGCATTTGATATTAAAACCGACTGAAAATTGTCGCCATACCCAATGCCATGGCAAATGCCGCTTGCTATGGCATAAATATTTTTTAATACGGCCGCGTATTCGGTGCCGTAGATATCATCAGATATGATGGTTTTAATATAACGGGTGTTAAATATGCTTGCGAACTCTGCGGCAAGCTCCGTATCGCGGGAGGCTATGGTGAGATAGGATAATTTTTCAAGAGCCACTTCTTCCGCATGACATGGACCGCTTATAACCAGGAAATGATCAAATGGTATTTTATAATGCTGATTTAAAAACTCACCGATGATTTGATTTTCATCCGGCACAATGCCTTTAATAGCCGATACAATCTTTTTGCCGGCCAGGTCATCCGGTGTTATGCCTGTTAATGCTTCTTTTAAAAAGGCCGCCGGAACATTCAATAATACAAAATCAGCCTGCCCGATAATTTCCTTCAGATTACTCGAAATATTTTTTGCCGGAACATCAATTTCAACCGAGCTTAAATAGTTAGGATTATGCCTGAATTTATGGATATGTTCAACTGCATGCTCGTTGCGCATCCACCAAAAAATTTCCTTTTCGGTAGTATTATCGGTAAGTATTTTAACATTGGCCGTGGCCCAGCTGCCCCCGCCAATAACGGCCACTTTGTTCTTTGGTGTATGCATCAATAAAATAAAAATGTCCTGCCAGGTTTAATTGACAGGACAAATTTAATGAAAAAAGTTTGCAGTTTGCGGGTAACAGTTTGCAGCAGGCGGTCAGCAGTTTGCAGGATAGTATACTGGAAAAGTATAATCTAACTATTCTGCTTACTGCCAACTACCCACCGCAAACTTTATTTCCCGTCTCCAACAAATAATTTACTCTTATCTACTTTCTCCACGGCCATATTATCGTTCAAAAGTTTTGATATGGTAGCAAACGGTGCAGATACTACCTCATCCCCGGCTTTCAAACCTGATAGTACCTGGATATAAGTATCATCCTGTATCCCGGTTGTTACCAAAACCTGTTTTACTTTGCCTGCTTTGTAAACAAATACATATTCCTTTACAGGGGCGCTAACCGTTGGCTTGTTGTTATCGTCTGTTTGTGCGTCGGGTTTAACTGCTACCTTCTTTTCTTCACGTGTAGTTACCGATTGAATAGGTACAGCTAACGATTTTGCATGGTTGGTATTAATATCAACTGTACCGGTTAGTCCTGGCCTGAAAGGTGAGGGATTCTCTGCGGTTTTAACCAGCAGGTTTTGATACGATTGTGGGCTTATCCGCACTTTAACAGTAAAGTTGGTAACCTGGTCGGCATTGGTACCTACCACATTGGCCGAGCTGCCAATTTCAGTTACTGCACCTGTAAAAGTTTTACCCAAAAAGGCGTCTACCTCAATTTTTGCAGAGTCGCCAAGGGTTATGCGGTTAATATCATTTTCATTTACATCAACATTTACATCCAACTGGCTTAAGTCGGATATGGTCATGATCTCAGTACCGGCAAATTGCTGTGTTCCCAGCACACGCTCACCTTTTTGGATGGATAGTTTTGAAACAACACCATCAACGGGCGAGTAAATAGTGGTCTTGATCAAATTATCGGCTGCTTCTTTTACCGATGCCTGTGATTGTGCCAGCCCATAAGTGGAGCCTATTACATTTTGTTTTGCAGCTTCCAATGCAGCTTTGGCACCATCATAGCTTGCTTTGGCTGCTTCAAATTCTGCAGTGGTTAATACCTTGTTTTCATATAAGCCTTTATCGCGTTTATAAATAGACGCCTGGTTATCATAAGTTGCTTCAGCCTGCTTTAGCATCTGGTTCGAATTACCTATAGTTGCTTTTTGAGTATTGTTTGCGGCTTCGGCTCTGTCCAACTCAGATTTTAAAATATCCGGCCTTATTTTACAAAGCAGTTGCCCTTTTTTAACTACATCACCTTCTTTTATAGGTAATTCAACCACCTCGCCCGAAACCTCAGGACTTATTTTTACCTCTATATGCGGTTTTATTTTTCCGCTTGCCGATACGGTTTCATTAATTTCGCGTACAGTGGCCTTCTCTGTTGCAACCTGGGTCAATGAAGGCTTGCCAATGATGCCCGTTGCTTTTGCAATGATGATTAAAACGATCAGCACTGCTAAGGAGATAAGAATATATTTTGTAGTTTTTCCCATGAGTCTATTTATTTCGGATTTCGGACTTTCGATTTCGGATTTGCTTAGATATTATATTTTTTAATTAACAGATTTTTTCACTTTCGGACTCCCGGACTTCCGGTCTTTCCGACTTAAGGCTAAAGCACAATAGGATTTCCTAAATAGTAATCAATTACTTTACTTCTGAAAACAACCTGGTATTGAGCTTCTATCATATCATTTTGCGATTTATTGTAGTTGGTAAGTGCCGTATTGTAATCAAGTGTATTTACTAAACCTACATCGTACCGCTGCTTGGTTATGTTTAAAGCTTCTTTGTTTGATTGATAGGTTTGTAATGACGATTGATAACTCTTTTCGGCGGCCTGTAAATCGAGCACTGCCTGAATAATGGTTTTGCTTAATGTGTTTTTTGCAAGTTCGGTGGTTAACTGGGCATATTCGTAATTCAATTTGGCTTTCCTTACCGAAGTACGGGCCGTGTACCTGTTAAAAATAGGTATCTGTACAGAAAGGCCTACCGATTCGTTAAAGTTATTACCCAACTGGCTAAATGCAGAATAAGGGCCAAAAACAGGTTGTGCACTCTGTATAACTACAGGCTGCCCGGTACCTTGTACTGTTCCGATTTGCTGCGAAACGATAGTTGTTCCTACTACCTGTGTGCTATTCTGATTGGAATAATTGGTACCCACACCACCAAATAATGATACAGTTGGGTAATAGTTTCCTTTAGCTATTTTAATTGCCTGGGCATAAGTTTGTTGCTGTAATTCGGCAAGGCGAATATCCGGGTTTACGCTAAAAGCTGTTTTAATTACATCAGTAACATCGTATACTGTTTTTACATCAGTTATTTTACTGATGTCAGGTTTTTCAACAGTTATTTTTTTTCCGGGATCCATTTCCATGTATTGCTTTAAAATAAGGATAGCCAAGTCAAGCTGATTTTGAGCATTTGTTAAATTTAGCTCGGCAGTTGAAACCTGCGCCTGGGCCTGCGCCAGATCGGCACGGGTTTGATTGCCCGCATTAAAGTTTTTCTGCGCCCTATCCGCTGTAATGTTAGCTATATCAATTTGCTGTTTTGCTGCAACTACCAGGTCCTGATCGGTAAGGATGGTCAGATAGTCGGTAACCACATTTAATAGCAGGTCGTTTTTAACTTTGTCTGTGCTTGTCTTATCAACATCAAGCGTTAATTTGTTTTGTAATATCTGGTTGTGTAACTGGCCGCCCTGGTAAAGGGTAACCGATAACGATGCCTGGCCATTAACATATAAAAATGACTGACTGCTATAGGTATAGGTGGTTAAATTGGGGCTTCGGCCTAAATTGTATGATGCTTGCGGATTGGCGGTTAAACTGGGTAGTTGGTTATATTTGGCCTGGTTATAATCCTCAGTAGCCAATGATTCAGTAAGTTGAGCCTGTTTAATAGTAAGGTTGTTTTGTAAAGTCAGGTCGATGGCTTTTTGCAGGCTTATTACTTCCTGGGCATTTACCGTAAAACTTAATACAGTAAAAAATAAAAAGCTTAAAATAAATGCCTTTTCTAATATGAATACACGTTGCGTCATAAGGTTATTCTAAATATTATTTTAGATATGAGATTTGAGATGTTAGATTTGAGATGTTGTTTAAATCTTTTAAAAGGGTTGTCTTATATCTCATATCTAAAATCTCACATCTATCAATGTACCTGGTAAAAACACCATGGCTGCTTAAAAAGCTGTATCCCAATTTACTATGGGATGTTAATGCCGATACCCGGTGCATTTATCTCACTTTTGACGACGGCCCTATACCTATTGTTACACCGTTTGTTTTAAATATTTTAAAACAATATAATGCGAAGGCCACGTTTTTTTGTATCGGCGATAACGTAAGCAAACATCCGGATGTTTTTGAACAGGTAAAAAACGACGGACACGCCATAGGTAATCACACCTTTAACCACTTAAAAGGCTGGGACACTGAGGATCAAACATACTTAAATAATTTTTTACAGGCAGATAAATTATTAAATACAAACCTTTTTCGGCCGCCTTACGGAAGGATAAAAAAATCGCAGGTAAAGCTCCTGAAAGAAGCAAAACCGGGACTTAAGGTAGTGATGTGGAATATACTATCCGCCGACTTTGATATGAATGTGGAGCCGGAGAAATGTTTAGATAATGTGCTGATAAACACCCGCAGTGGGGATATTGTGCTTTTTCATGATAGCCTGAAGGCAAAAGAGCGGATTGAGTATGCTTTGCCAAGAGCGTTGGAGATCTGGAGCAGGGAGGGGTATGTGTTTAATTGTCTGAACCTTGATTTATAGGATTTTCCTGATTAACCTGATTATAATGTCTATCACCAGTCTATTTATATAACAGAACGGTTGTTGAATAAACTTAGCTTTAATATAAACCTCAAGCCATAACTACTAAACAGCAGCAAGCTGATTTTTACCAATCACTTACCTCTAATCTCCAACCCCTATTTAGAATTTCTCCAAATTACATTTCTATAAATCTGACATATCAATTACCTGTAATTTTTGTAAATTCGCCGCATTGGTTGGCCCCTGGCTGATCAAATCAATTTTTTACTTCACCTAAAGATCGAATACAATGGCTTTTGATTTAGATATGATCAAAAAGGTTTACGATCGCTACAGCACCCGTGTGGCTGCTGCCCGCAAAGCGACCGGCAAACATCTTACTTTAACCGAAAAAATACTATACGCCCATCTTTCTGAAGGTGATGCGCATACAGCTTTTGGCCGCGGAGTTGACTACGTTGACTTTGCACCCGACCGTGTTGCCATGCAGGATGCTACGGCGCAAATGGCGCTGCTGCAGTTTATGCAGGCTGGTCGTCCGCAGGTAGCCGTACCTTCAACTGTGCATTGCGATCACCTGATCCAGGCTAAAATTGGCGCTGACCAGGATTTAAGCACTGCCAAAGATGTAAATAAAGAAGTTTATGATTTCCTGGCTTCCGTATCCGATAAATATGGCCTGGGTTTCTGGAAACCGGGTGCAGGTATTATACACCAGGTTGTTTTAGAGAATTATGCATTCCCCGGCGGTATGATGATTGGTACCGACTCACATACACCTAACGCAGGTGGTTTGGGTATGATAGCCATTGGTGTTGGTGGCGCTGATGCCTGCGACGTAATGGCTGGTTTACCATGGGAGCTTAAATTCCCAAAACTGATTGGTGTTAAATTAACCGGTAAATTATCCGGCTGGTCGTCAGCTAAAGATGTTATTTTAAAGGTTGCAGGTATATTAACCGTAAAAGGCGGTACTGGCGCTATAGTTGAATATTTTGGCGAAGGTGCACGTTCGCTTTCCGCAACAGGTAAAGGCACCATCTGTAATATGGGTGCAGAAATTGGCGCTACTACTTCTATTTTTGGTTACGATGAAAAGGCGGCGGCTTACCTTAGCGGTACCAAACGTGCAGATATTGCTGAACTGGCTAACGCGGTAGCAGAGCATTTAACCGGCGACCCTGAAGTTTACGCTAGCCCTGAGCAATATTTTGACCAGGTTATTGAGATCAATTTAACTGAATTGGAACCGCATGTAAACGGCCCGTTCACTCCGGACCTGGCATGGCCTATTTCTAAATTCGCAACAGCGGTAAAAGAAAACGGCTGGCCCGTTAAGTTAGAAGTAGGCTTAATTGGATCATGTACCAATTCATCATACGAAGATATTACCCGTTCGGCATCTATTGCTAAACAGGCCATAGATAAGCACTTAACAACTAAAGCTGAGTTCACCATTACTCCGGGTTCTGAGCTGGTGCGTTATACTGTTGAGCGCGATGGTTACTTAGGCACATTTGAAAGTATGGGCGGTGTGGTATTGGCTAATGCCTGCGGTCCGTGTATTGGTCAGTGGGCCCGTCATACAGACGATCCTACCCGCAAAAACTCCATCATAACATCCTTCAACCGTAACTTTGCCAAGCGCCAGGACGGTAATCCAAATACCCATGCGTTTGTGGCATCTCCCGAGATTGTTACCGCATTTGCTATTGCGGGTGATTTAACGTTTAACCCATTAACTGATACCTTAACAAATGATAAAGGCGAACAGGTTAAATTAGATGAGCCATTGGGTATTGAAATGCCTTTAAAAGGCTATGCTGTTGAAGATGCCGGCTACCAGGCGCCTGCTGAAGATGGCAGCGCTGTTGAGGTTAAGGTCGATCCAAAATCAGCACGTTTACAACTACTAGATCCTTTCTCAGCATGGGAAGGTACAGATATTACCGGCTTAAAGCTGTTAATTAAAGCCAAAGGTAAATGTACTACTGACCACATCTCTATGGCCGGCCCATGGTTAAAATTCCGTGGTCACCTGGACAATATTTCTAACAATATGCTGATTGGTGCTATTAACTATTTTAATAATACTGCCGACAGCGTTAAAAATGAATTGACTGGTGAATACGGTCCGGTACCTGCCACACAGCGCGATTATAAGGCGCATGGTATAGGTTCAATTGTAGTAGGCGATGAGAACTATGGTGAAGGCTCATCACGTGAGCATGCTGCTATGGAGCCGCGTCACCTGGGCGTACGTGCTATACTGGTAAAATCATTTGCCCGTATCCACGAAACCAACCTTAAAAAACAAGGTATGCTGGGCATCACTTTTGCCGACAGCGATGATTACGATAAAATACAGGAAGACGATAATATCGATATTACCGGTTTAACAACCTTTGCCCCGGGCAAACAGTTAACCGTGGTGTTGCATCATAAAGATGGTTCAACAGATTCGTTCCCGGTAAACCATACTTACAATGCACAGCAGATAGAATGGTTTAAAGCGGGCGGCGCGTTGAATATCATCCGTAAGCAAATGGCATCTTAAAGATTTCGGAATTTCGATTTCGGATTTAATATTTTAAAGCCTTCTCATTAGTGAGGGGGCTTTTTTGTTGCCCCTGTGATATTAAAAAATAACGAGCACCGAATTTTGAATAACGAATAATGAAGTGAACATTTCTTTACTTCATCATTTTACATTCGGAATTCGACATTCGTTATTTACAGAAAGACTTACGAAGTTTTAAAACTTCGTAAGTCTGCTACGCCTCTTGCCTCGTGGCCTTTTTGCCATGCTGCTTTCCCCATTTTATCATCTCATCAACCACGGGAGCTAGCGTGTGACTGTAGGATGTAAGCTTATATTCTATAGATACCGGGTAGCTGTCGTGCACTTTGCGGGTGATGAGCTTATTTGCTTCCAGATCTTTTAATTCCTTTGAAAGCACACGGGTAGTAATAGTTGGAATATTACGTTGTATATCCCTGAACCTATTTTTACCATCGTACATCGACATTAATATCGGCAATTTCCATTTGCCGCTGATTACGGATATGGTATTTTGAACGTGTGTAATGCGGTTAATGATATCGTTATCTTTCTCCTTCATAATTGATATACTTAATATTGTCTATATCAAATATATACCAATTTATTGATATTCTTATAGAAAATAAACTTAGCAAAAATTGAAAAAAATCATCCACCTAAAAGTTGCATAATACTTAATAAATCCCTAAGTTTATACTTAATAAACCTCAAACTTATTACATGGAAAAAGCAGCCTCCCAGGGTAACTCAGCAGAAGATTTTTTGCGGGTTGCTACTATAAAACCTTTTGAAAACATTGCACTGGCATTTTCGGGCGGGGGCTTCCGCGCCGCTTCATACGCATTGGGAGTTTTATCCTATTTAAACAAGCTAACTTTTACTAATGAGGCCGATGCGCTAAACGGCAAGCCGGTTTTGCAACAGGTAACTTATCTTTCTTCCGCATCGGGTGGAACCATTACCGCGGCACTATATGCGCTTTATAACGCGCAGGGTAAAACATTTGGACAGTTTTATGTTAAATTATTTGACACCCTTACCGGAGATTTTATTTTAGAAAAAGCCCTGGTAAACCTATCTGATAAAAAGCGATGGGAAAAGGATTCGTTAAAAAGCCGCAATATTATCAATGCCTTTTCGGTGGCTTATGACGAGGCTATTTTTGACGGGCATACCCTTCAATCGCTTTACCACGGCTCAACAGCCGGAGCTCATCTGCAGGAGGTTTGCTTTAATACAACCGAATTTTACACAGGCCTATCCTTCAGGCAGGACGTGAAACTTGTGCCTGATACCGGCGCTGACCCCTACTGCAAATTTGGTAACGAAAATATTTTTGTGGATCATGCCGTTGCGCAAAAAATAAAATTAGGCGACGCTTTGGCAGCTTCATCCTGTTTTCCAGGTGGTTTTGAGCCCATTATATTTCCGGATGATTTTACTCATCAGGGCCTAAATGAAAAAGAGCTTAAAAATGCCATTACCTTAAAACCACAAACCGGGGATAAAGCAGAACTGAAGTTTATAGCCGAAAAACGGATAGGCTTTATGGATGGCGGCATTACAGATAACCAGGGCCTGCAAAGTATGATGTATGCTGATGGACGGAGGATACGCCGCGAAACAACGCTTAGCCCTTTTGATTTTATGCTGGTTAACGATGTGGGAAGCTATTTTATGAAGCCTTACATTATGCCATCGCAACCCAAAGACAGCGGCATAAGTTTATCGGGGGTTAACTGGTTAATGATAATTGCTTTTGTATTGGCAGCGGTTTGTGTTGGGCTGGGCTTTTATTATCATTGCCCGCTATTGGACCTTGTGGGTGGAGTGATCATAGTTATCCCGGCGATTTTTTTGTGGTTTGTTTCCTGGTTAAAGAAAAAGATCGTTGCTGTTTCAGAATCACCTAATGGTTTTACCGAAAAAATCATCAGGCTGATGGTTCGTTATTTTACCAAAACACCGCTTGTTGTGCTTAAACAAATGCTGCAGGCCAGGGTCGATTCGGTATTGCTGCTGAATATGAGCGTTTTTATGAAACGGATAAGGCAATTGCTTTATAACAAGTTTTACGATTCGCCCGAATGGAAAAACCGCGGTAAAGGCAATCACATCTACGACCTTGCCTTTTCGAGCGACATTTACCGTAGTCAAAACCCGCCGCCAACCCCATTTTTAAACCCAAGCAAGGATATTCAAATTGTGGCACAAAATGCTTTTAACATGGGTACTACACTATGGTTTGATAAGGCGAATGTTGCCCAGCAACATAGCGAGGCATGCATAATTGCCTGTGGTCAGTTTACAACCTGCTATAATTTGTTAGGCTATATCGAGAAGCTATTGCTAAATCCATCGGCTTATGATGCAATTTATCAAAACCGCCTGCTTAACTTAAAAGAGCAACTGACAGCCGATTACGGGCATTTTAAAACTGATCCGTTTTTCATGTATAACGATTATGGCAGGGAGTTGATCGGTCAATTTGTACCGGTAAATGTAAAGGATATTCCTTTTCCTCAAAACTGGTAAGGTTATTTATAGCGGGAAAGACTAAGAAAAGAAGCTGTTTAAAAATGATAAATAACCCTCCTTCTCAATTGCGAGCGAGGCGTGGCAATCTTTTCGCCATGCGCAACCGTTATGCATTGCAAAGAGATTGCCGCGTCGTTCCTCTTCGCAATGACATAATTTATTATTTTTAGACAGCTTCTAAGGAAAAGACTTACGAGGAAATTGTTTTTTAACGGCCTCATTGAGGGCTTTGCCGTTTAAAAACTTCGAAGTCTGCAATTATCCCTCTTCTCCCTTTATCCTGAACACCATCCCGTCCATATCCTCACTGATCCTTAACTGGCAGGCCAGGCGGCTGTCGTGGGCGGCATCGGGGAGGGTATCGAGCAGATCGAGTTCAGCATCGGTGGCATGGAAGTATTTTTCAGGGCCTTCAACAACCTGCACATGGCAAGTGGCACAAAGTGCCATACCGCCGCATGTTGCCAGTATATTGTGATCGGATGCTTTTAAAACTTCCATCAAACTCAGGCTTATATCTTCGGGAATTTCAACCGGCTCCTGATGGCCGTTTCTGTCTTCAATTGTTAGTGTAATCATATTTTGAGTCAGGTGAAAAGCGGGAATTGAGGCGAAAGGTGAAAGGATAAAGGTAAAAGGTCTTGTTAATTTACAACCCTCTGCGCTTTTAATTGAAGTAAAGTATTAAGTTGTTGTCTGATTTTTTACCTTTCGCCTTTAACCTTTATCCTCCTTAAACGCCTTTCATCTCCTTTAAAGGCAGTTACGCCGTAAACGGTTGTGTATTTAAAGCTTAATTTTTGATCAGGATAAACCAGCTTGAAAGCGCTTTGGGCCATTAGGGCCGCTTCGTGGAAACCACAAAGGATGAGCTTTAGCTTGCCTGGATATATATTAATATCACCTATAGCATAAACCCCTTTTACATTGGTACTGTAATCCACGGTATCAACCATAATAGCTGATTTATCTACATTTAAACCCCAATCGGCAATTGGGCCAAGCTTTGGAGTAAGGCCAAATAGCGGGATCAAATGATCGGCAGCGATGATGGAGGTTTCATTATCACGGTCGATTATTTCCACTTCCTGTAAATGTCCATTGCCCGTAATCGCTTTGATATGCGCCTGTAGTATCAGGTTGATTCGACCCTGCTCAGCCAGTGCGAACACCTTTTCGGCAGAGTCAGGCGCACCTCTAAAAGTATCGCCGCGATGGATCAGGGTAACTTCATCGGCAATATCAGCCAGAAAAATGGTCCAGTCCAAAGCGGAATCACCACCTCCGGCTAATACCACCTTGCGGCCGCGATAAGCTTCCGGGTTCTTTACCATGTAGGCAACACCTTTGCCTTCAAAATCTTCCAGGCCACCAATGGCAGGCTTGCGCGGCTCAAAACAGCCCAGGCCACCTGCTATTACCACCACTTTGCTATGTACCTCCGTACCGTCGCTGGTTTGAGTAATGAAGGAGCCATCCTCCAATTGCTGCAGTTCATTAACCCTTTCGCCTAACGAAAATGAGGGCTTAAAGGGTTCTATCTGCTCCATCAAACCGTCCACCAATTGCTGGGCATTGACGGCTGGAAAACCGGGAATATCGTAAATCGGTTTTTGTGGATATATTTCAGAAAGCTGACCGCCTACCTGCTGCAATACGTCAATTATGTGACAGCGCATCTTTAATAAACCCGCTTCAAAAACCGCGAATAAACCAACAGGGCCAGCGCCAATAATGCAAATATCTGTAGTTATAAGTTCCATAAACTTGTGTGAATTACTAACTAAAGATCGTTGGTATTATAACTTACATCAAATGATAAATAGTAATTAGCAATTACTTTAAGTTATAGCTGGAGAGGCAAAACCGTTTGAAAAGATCAATTAGCTTTGAGTTTTTGCCATGCAACTGGATAAACTGGAAGGTGCGGAAAATTTCCAGTCCTTTTATTTCAATAATACTCAGCTCGTTATATTTCAGCTCGCTGATAACGGATTGGATGGAAAGAAAAGTAGCAGTTTCGGAATACAACAGGTATTGTTTGATGGCGATGCTGCTTTCCAAACGTATTTCAATTTGCAGGTCTTTGGGATTTATACCAGCTTTGGTTAAGGCGTTAAAAATAATATCCAGCGTGCCCGACCCGGCTTCGCGCAGTATCAATGGAATATTTAATAATTGCTTGGGAGAGATTTCGGCTTTTTTTGATAACTGGTTATTGGCGCGGGTTACCAGCACGATCTCATCTTTTGCAAATGGCGCATACGCAATTTGTGGATAGTGCGCCGCTCCTTCCACAATGGCAATATCTACCTTTTCGGCTAATACCAACTGGGTTATCATATCGGTATTGCCCTGTATAAAAGTGAAGTTTACCGCAGGATATGTTTTTTTAAACAGGGCCAGTATCTTGGGTAAAATGGTTTGGGCAACAGTAGTGCTTGCTCCAATATGAACCGTGCCTGCTTCCAGGTTATTGAGCTGGGCCAGCTCGGTTTCCAGTTCGGTATAGGTTTGGAAAATCCTTTCGGCGTATTGAAGCAAAACTTTGCCTGCCGGAGTTAAAACAATGCTGTTGCCATTGCGTCTGAATAATTGCACGTTCAGCTGCTGCTCCAGTTCCTTTATATGTTTGGTAACTGCCGGCTGGGTAATAAACAGCTCGGCAGCAGCTTTTGTAAAGCTTAGCCGCTGCGCAACGGTGTAAAATACTTTCAGCCGAAAATCGAAAATCATTTGTGCTAAGGTAGGAAAATTTTAACCTATGGATGAGGGCTGTAATGTACCAGGTGTAAATCAAATTGTCGCTTCAAACACCAAACGTTCCGATGGAACGTGAAAATTATTCTATATATATTTCTACCAACCACACGTCCTTACAGGACGATTGTTGGAGCTTTCATCCCATAGGGAAGTTATTAACTTAGGAATAACATATTTTTCACCCTCTTTCTTGCTTGCAAAAGAGGAGAGGGTGGATCGAAGCAACGATCGGGTGAGTCAATATACGAACGTCATTTACATTGATGCATTAGCGGCGTGGACTCACCTCGACTACGCTTCGCTGGTCGGCCCTCTCTTTCGCAAGCGATAAAGAGGGCAAAAAATCTTAAGTTAATGATATTGCCTTACAGGACGATCATTGGAGCTTTCATCCCATAAGGATGTCTGGTTGGTAGAACGGAAATAAACCCGCATTGAGCGTTCCATCGGAACGCTTGGTGAATAGGCTACAAATTGATTTACATCCCAGTGTACCAGGTTTGTACTATTTGTTCAATCATTACATCGCCAGCGAGATCACTATCCTGAATCCGTCAGGATCTTCAAATGTAATACCGTTTTTTTCCCAGCAAGGATTCCTGGGTTTAACGGGTTTAACATTGTTGATGATAAATCTCTTTTTAATTGCGGCAAATTCTGTGAGCGAGGTGGAATAAAACACCAGCAAGTCATCATCATCGGGATGGTGGGCAGGCATAACATCAGAAACCGTAAATTCAAGGTGCCAGCCTTCTCCCGGAATTCCTAAAAACACACCGTCGTAATTTTGGTGATTTTTAAATTCGCCCAAAAGCTTCAAACCTAAAATCCGGCCATAAAAATCAATTATGCGATTCAAGTCTTTAGTATGCCTTGCGGTTCTGAATTTCATGTTACTTTAATTATCATAACCAAACAGCACTTAAATAAGTTTTGCCCGGCATTCAAATCTGTTAAAGGTAATAAATTCTGTTCAGCAGGTAAAAATGATAAAGTGGGAGGATGATATGGCTACCAACTATGTATAGTGATATTGCTTGCAGGTTAACACGCGCCCTTCACACTCAAGAGAAGAATAGCACTGCCCCTGCTTTTTTAGAGCAGTTTCTCTTATTTGATTTGCATGTCAATATAACATTTCATAAGTATTGATTATATTTGTATTAAGCTACAACAGCCACCTTATCAAACTAATGAAATTTAAAGCAATCTTTATTTAATAATGGATATACAAAAGTATATCGAAAGTGGTATTCTGGAAGAATATTGCCTGGGGCTGCTTCATGAAGAAGACCGTGCAGATGTTGTTCAGATGACGGTGTTTTATCCCGAAATTAAGGCGAGGTTAAGGGATATTGAATTAACGCTCGAAAATTGGTTAACATCCGAAGGTGTTGAGCCCGATGCAGATATGAGGCAAAAGGTATTAACCTCTTTGGGATTTACCGACCCTGACATCCTCACTATTGTCGACAAAAATGCCGATCATCAAACATGGTTAAACGCCCTGAAACATTTAATACCTGATGAACCTTTGGAAGATCTGTCTATTGAGGTGATCAGGAAAGACGATCAGGTTCAGCAAATGCTGGTTGTTGCCAAAGTTGATGTGCCCGAAGAGGAACATGGTGATTATATAGAAAGTTTTTTCATTTTAAAGGGCCGGTGCGAGTGTACCGTTGGCAACCAGCTTTTTGAATTAAATGAAGGTGATTTTTTGGAGATACCAATGCATATTAAACATGATGTAAAAATGCTGACGCCTTATGTGGCTGCTGTTTTACAGTACAGGTTTGTGTAGGGGATTTAGTAGCAAGTATCGAGTAGCAAGTAGCAAGTATCGAGTAGCAAGAACACATTGAGAAAACTTACGAAGTTTAATTCGGGAGTGTTCGTTTTCAAGGGCCTCATTGAAGGCTTTGCCGTTTAAAAACTTTGTAAATTTGTCGTTTCTACAAATCAACAATCATCCTTTTCCCAGCATACCTTACTACCTTATCAGCCTTAGCTGTAACCCCGGTACTTGCCCCATGCTTACCATTAACAATCACCACATTAAAAGTGCGGTTTTTTAACATTCCCGGAAAGCTTCCTTTCGTATCCGATATTATCAACTGATGTGCCGCATCCTTCCAGGTTAAAGTAAAAGTGGCATATTGTCCTTTTTCGTAATTGTAGTTATCGTTCTCGTCCTCATAAAACTTAAACGCACCATCGGTACCGGGATAAATACGCAGCTCTATATTTTTTGCAGACTTTTCAGTAGCATACTCCATATCAGGCCCCATAGGCACAATAGAACCAGCTTTTATATATAAGGGCATAATATCCATCGGTACAGGGACATTAATGGTTTGGCCACCGTTTAGTTTTTCGCCCGTCCAAAAGTTATACCATTTGGCTAATGCAGGCAGGTAAACTTTTCGTGTTTTTTCGCCGGGAGTTGCGTTAACTCCTGTGTATAGTTGCTGTGTAACCGGGTTCACTAAAAATGCGGGGCCAAACATGTACTGATCGGGAATGCTGTACACATTCGGATCGTTCCTGAAATCGAAGGTCAGCGCACGCATTATGGTATAATTATCCTGCGTTACCCTACCGGCCAATGAGTAGATGTATGGCAGCAATCTGTAACGAAGCTTATCAAATTTTAACAGCGTTGCTTTTGTATCCACATCCCAGTTTTTTGAAAACAACGCCCGCTCACCCTTACCGTGAATGCGGAATATCGGGCAAAATGCCCCGAACTGGAACCAGCGTGTAAACAGCTCCCGGAATTCGGGTTTCGACCAATCTGGCGCTTGCCAGTGGTATTGGTAACCGCCAATGTCCGATGTCCAGTACGGAATGCCCGACGCACAGGCATTAATACCCTGTGGTACCTGGTCCTTAAACGCATCAAATCCACAAAAAATATCCGACGACCATAGCGTAGCCGCATTGCGCTGCGCCCCGGCAAAGGACTGCCTTGCTAAAAAGAAAGCCCGTTTGCCGGGGATATCTTTTCGCCAGCCTTTATAAATGCCTTTGGTATGCTCTAAAGAGTAGCTGTTAAAATAATCAATGCCTTTGCCTACCCAGAAGTTACTCTGGCGACGTGCATCCAGCAGCGTGCCGTTATCCGGCTCGCATTGGTCAATCCACCAGGCATCCCAGCCGTAACGCTTAATCAGGCTGTCGCGGGCTTGCTGCCAGTAAAGGTCGCGGGCCTTTGGGTTGTGGGCATCATAATAGGTGTCAAACGTATGGGTAACAACGTTGTCCCAGGTTATATCTGTCAGGCCACCCATTTTTTTCAACGCGTTAAAATTATTTGTACCACTGCCAAATACCGGCCATATAGATATCATGCCATGAATATTAGCCTTATGCAACTCATCAACCATAGCCTTAGGATCAGGATAACGGGCCGGGTTCATTACGTGCGAACCTATTGGCAATGGATCCCAATAGTACCAATCCTGAACGATCACATCAACCGGGATGTGGTTATCGCGATAGCCATCCTTAACCGATAAAACTTCCTTTTGGCTCATATACCTGTCCTGCGACTGGAACAATCCGAATGCCCATTTGGCATACATCGGCGCTTTGCCGGTTGCTGTACGGTACAGATCGATAATGTGGTCGAAATCCGGGCCGTAGAAAAAGTAATAATCTACTTGTTTGCCGCTCTCAGACACATATTTAAATTTGGTATTGCCATCTTCGGCCCCGTAAAAGTTAGAGGCAGCATAGTTATCCCAAAGTAAGCCATAGCCTTTTGTGGACAACAGTACCGGTATAGCCCCGGTCATGTAGCGAATAGCCAGGTCCTGATCGCGGCCTTTGTAATTTATAGATAAAGAGTCGAGCGGGTGACAGCCCAAACCGTAAAGCGCCTCGTTTGCCGGTGAGTTAAACTGGGTGCTCACATTATAGGTACTGATACCTGCAATAGTAGCTGATGTCATTGTTTTATTTTGCTCACTCTCGGCGGTGATCACCTCGCCTTTTAAATTTAGATACGTTATAGCATTAGTAGCCTTATCAACTTTAATCTTTAGTTTCTTGGTGGTGATGATATACTCCGTATTGTTCTGACTAAATCCGAATGCAGCATAATGCCAGTTATTATTTACAACCAACGATGGCTTAGTAGAGAATTCATTAAAGATGGTGTACTTAACACGGATGATATCGTCTTTACAGATGAGGATCTCCATTAAACCTTTGTCAAGGATAAAATCAACGCCTTCCTGCTTTATTTGATAGGCTTTGACGGTGGCATTTGCAGCACCGGGCACTATCCAAGTTAATAGTAGTACAGCAAAAAAAGCTAATTGACGGCAAAGGGATTTACCCGCAAAAATTCTGTTCAGCATCAGGTGGTTTATAATACTGTAAATATAACAGTTAATTTGAAACGGGGCATCGGTAAATTTGGTTAGGTGTAAATCAAATTGGTTACATTAGCAGACAATAAAAGTCTGATTACCTTTGTTAAATTAGTTATGGAAACCTTAAAAATAGCAACCGCCCAGTTTGAACATAAAAACGGCAATAAGGGATATAATCTGCAAATTATTGATCAACTGGCTGCAAAAGCTGCAAGTGAAGGGGCAAATGTTGTCGCTTTTCACGAATGCTCTGTAACGGGTTATGCCTTTGCACGGCAGTTTACTTATGAGCAAATGCTCGAACTTGCTGAGTTTATTCCGGATGGGCCAAGCATTAATAAATTGATAGAAATTGCAACCAGGCATGATATCGTAGTTTTAGCAGGATTATTTGAGAAGGATGCAGAAGGCAAATTATACAAAGCCTATGTTTGTGTAGATAAAAATGGGGTTGTTGCTAAATTTCGTAAACTCCATCCCTTTATCAATAAACATATTACGGTTGGTGATAAATATGTAGTTTTTGATCTGTACGGATGGAAATGCGGCATATTGATCTGTTATGATAATAACATTACTGAAAATGTAAGGGCCACCAAATTACTTGGCGCCGATATTATTTTTATGCCGCATGTTACCATGTGCACCCCATCAACCCGGCCGGGAGCTGGCTTTGTTGATCCGAAATTATGGGAAAACCGCGAAGCAGATCCAACATCGTTGCGCCAGGAATTTGACGGCCCTAAAGGGCGCGAGTGGCTGATGAAATGGCTGCCTTCAAGAGCTTACGATAATGCTGTTTATGCCATATTCAGTAACGCTATAGGCATGGATGATGACCAGCTAAAAAATGGCTGCTCCATGATCCTTGACCCTTACGGCGATATTATTGCCGAGTGCCGCAGGCTGGATAATGATTTTGTAATAGCCACAATTACTCCCGATAAACTGCAAAAAGCAGGAGGCTACCGCTATCTGAAAGCTCGCAGGCCAGATCTTTACAAGGACATTATAGGACAGCCTCATGTTGCTGAACAAAAAGTTGTTTGGCTGAATTAGGATTAAACGATTTTGTAGAGACGCAAAATATTGCGTCTCTACGTTACTGTTTTTTATAAAAACACTTATCTTTCCCCATCAAACCAATTGTAAAAAATTAAATCATGAAATCCATTGCTGCTTTAATCCTATTGTGCCTTTTGTCATTTGCCGGCTTTGCCCAGGTTACAATCTATGCAAACCAGGTAGGTTTTGATACTAAAGGACCCAAAATAGCAGTGATAGGTGTTGATCATGAATTTACAGGTAAAACCACATTCAACCTCGTTAATACCGAAAACAATAAAACAGAATTTACCAGCGCACTAAGTAAATCCGAAAGCATTGATGAGTGGACACCCGGCAAAACCTACTACAGGGCTGATTTTTCGGTCTTTCAAAAAACAGGAAAATATAGTTTAAGCATTAAAATAAATGGCAAATCATATACTTCTTATCCGTTTAAAATAGAAGAGGATGCGCTGGCTAAGCTTACCATATCGTCGATCATCCATTATTATAATAAGCAGCGTGCTAATACCCCTCAGGAGTTAGCTGCCGATGCCCATATGCACATGATTGGCAGCGATAAAACTGTTGATATGCGCGGCGGCTGGGCCGATGCATCAGGCGATGTGAGTAAGTATTTTTCACACTTGGCTTATGCTAATTTTATGTCGCCACAACAAACGCCGCTGGTGGTATGGTCAATGGTGAGTGCATCTGAAGCAATTCCCGGACTGCTAACCAAGTGGCATATCAAAGATTCGCTGGATAACGAGGCGCTTTATGGTGCTGATTATATGATGCGGGCATTATCAAAGGATGACTATTTTTATATGATCATCTTTAGTTATTTTAATAAAGACCCTAATGCCCGGCGTATAGTTGGCTTACATGCCAATAGCGTTACAACCGACGAATATCAATGCGCTTTCCGCGAAGGTGGCGGCATGGCTATCGCTGCCCTTGCCCGTATTTCGCAATGGAAAAAGAATGGCGATTTTACCTCGCAGCAATACCTTGATGGTGCCAAGCGTGCCTTTGCCCACCTGTTAAAATATAATACTAAATACGATGATGACGGTAAGGAAAACATTATTGACGACTACTGCGCCCTCACGGCTGCTACCGAATTGTGGATAGCTACTGATGAACCGCTTTATCGTGATGAGGCCCGTAAACGTGCGCAAAATCTGAACAAAAGAATGAGTCCTGAAGGATATTTTATTGCCAACGATGCTAACAGCCCCTACTGGCATGCATCTGATGCAGGGCTACCTGTAGTAGCGTTATCCCGTTACTTAACCAAAGAAAAAGATGCTGCATTGCGCGAAGCTGTATTAACTACCATCAAAAAAGCATTGGATTATAACCTGGCAGTTACAAACAAAGTAAGCAATCCTTTTGGTTATGCACGGCAGTCATTTTTATACAAAGGGCAGGTTAAGGATGGCTTTTTTATACCGCATGATAACGAAACCGGCTGGTGGTGGCAGGGCGAAGATGCCCGTTTGGGATCGCTGGCTACCGCTGCATTGGTTGGCGGTAAATTGGTATATCCTGCAAAAGGCAATTGGGGTGTAAAGGCTCCGCTGGCTGATTATGCTTCGCAACAATTATCATGGATACTGGGTTGTAACCCCTACTCCATGTGTTTTATGTATGGCTTTGGTAAAAATAATGTGCCGTACATGCATTCCAACTTTGGGCATGGCTCGGAAGTGGGCGGTGTTTCCAACGGTATAACCGGCAAAGAAGGCAACGGTGATGGCAGCGGTATCGACTTTAAAACCGAAGACAAAGGCAACGAATGGCGCTGGACTGAAGAATGGATACCCCACGCCGCCTGGTTCTTACAGGCCATAGCAGCAACTGCGGAGAAAATAAGTGAAAGGTGAACCAACAGACTTACGAAGTTTTAAAACGGCAAAGCCCTCAATGAGGCCGCTAAAAAACAAATTTACGCGAATTAAACTTCGTAAATCTTTTCAATGGGTAAAATTTGCATTTATATAAGCACTTATATAAATTGCACCATGAATTTATATCAAAACCTCGGTTACCTGGTTTTAGGCAGTCGCCTGAGGCGGTTGAGCGAAAGTTTTTTGGCCGAAATTAACCGCGCCTATCAAAATGAAGACATTGACTTTGATGCCAGCTGGTTCCCGGTGTTTTATTTACTCTCACAAAATAATTCACTTTCCATCAAGGAACTGAGCGACCAAACCGAAGTTTCGCACCCAGCTGCAAGTCAGCTCATCACTAATTTAAAAAACAGGGGATTAGTTACCAGCGCTACCTGTGCCGATGACGGCCGCAGGCAGTTGGTACAATTAACTGAGAGCGGCCGGGAGCTCCTTGCACAAATATTACCCGTTTGGGATGCTATATTATTAACGATGGGTGAGGTGCTTGCCGATGAACCGGGCTGCCGTGAACTATTGCCGGCAATAAGCTCGCTCGAAAATGTATTCAAATCTGCTAATCTGGGCGACAGGATCAGCAGTAAACTAAATGTCGAATTAAAATCCGCAGCAAATGAGTAACATATTTAATTATGGCAGCAGCCATTTAACCATAGGCATTTGCCTTGATATTGCGGCGGGTAAAACCAAAGGCATTATCGATACTGCAACCGCCGAAAGGGTGCGTGCATCATGGCGCGAGGTGGAAAAAATAGTTCACAAGCAAAGTCCGGTTTACGGAATCAACACCGGTTTCGGTCCGCTTTGTGATACCAGGATTTCGGAAGCCGATACTTCGCTGTTGCAAACTAATTTATTGAAAAGCCATAGTGTTGGTATCGGCAAGCCCATTCCGCACGAAATTGCCAAACTAATGCTGATAACAAAGGTTCATGCTTTGGCGCAGGGTTATTCAGGTATTGCGCTTGAAACTTTGGAGCGAATTATCTGGCATATCGATCATAACGTTATCCCGGTAGTTCCCGAAAAGGGTTCTGTCGGCGCGTCCGGCGACCTGGCCCCGCTGGCACATTTATTTTTGCCATTAATTGGCCTTGGCGAGGTGTTTGCCAATGGCGATAGATTTGCCACGCCGGATGCTTTGAACCATCATGGGCTGCGGCCATTGGTTTTAGGCCCTAAAGAAGGGCTTGCCTTAATTAACGGTACCCAGTTTATATTGGCCTTCGCCATAAAAGCTGTGCAGCGTTTAAATGATGCACTGGATGTGGCCGACCTTGCCGGCGCTATGTCGTTAGAAGGGTTAATGGGTTCGGCAAGGCCGTTTGATCAGAGGCTGCACCAACTGCGTCCCTATAAAGGCAACATACATGTAGCCAACCGGTTGCATACGTTGTTAAAAGAATCAGAAATATGTAACTCGCATATTAATTGCGACAGGGTGCAGGATCCCTATTCCCTGCGCTGCATGCCGCAGGTTCATGGTGCATCACGCAATGCCTGGTTACATTTAAAAGAGCTTACAGAAATTGAGCTGAATTCGGTAACGGACAATCCAATTATTTTTAATGCTGAAGATACCATCAGCGGGGGTAATTTTCACGGACAACCACTGGCCATTCCGTTAGACTATGCCACCATCGCGGCTGCAGAACTGGGCAATATTGCTGACCGCCGCTGTTACCTGATGAGTGAGGGCAGGTATGGGCTGCCAAAGTTACTGACCAATGATGCCGGATTAAACTCCGGCCTTATGATACCGCAGTATACCACCGCAGCCCTGGTTACCGAAAATAAAACCCTGTGTTTCCCTGCCAGTGCAGACAGCGTGCCTACCTCGATGGGGCAGGAAGATCATGTTTCCATGGGTTCCATCAGCGGGCGCAAGCTGCACCAGGTAATTGATAATCTGGAATATATCCAGGCCATTGAATTATTGTATGCAGCCCAGGCTATGGATTTCCGCAGGCCATTAAAATCAACCCCGGTTATTGAAGCCTGCCATGCATTGGTGCGTGAGCATGTACCTTTTATAGATCATGACCGTATTTTTGCAGACGATATTAACGCTTTACATCAACTGATCACTAACGGTTTATTTTTGGCTGTTGCCGATGATACTGCCATCAAACATCAAATAAATTTGAACAATGACGAATTCGGAATTTATTAAAACCTACGCCAATCACCCGGTGTACAAGGCCCCGCGCGGCATGCAATTGCACGCTAAAAGCTGGCAAACAGAAGCGCCATTACGTATGCTGCTCAATAACCTCGACGGCCAGGTAGCCGAAAATCCAGGGGAATTGGTGGTATATGGTGGCATTGGCCAGGCTGCCCGCAATCCGGAAGCCTTGCGCAAAATTATCGAGCTTTTGCTGGAATTGGATGAGCATCATTCGTTGCTGGTACAATCAGGGAAGCCGGTTGGTATCGTTCGCACTCATCCAGAAGCGCCACGTGTGCTTATCGCGAATAGTAATCTCGTTCCCGCATGGGCAAACTGGGAGCATTTTAATGAGCTGCGTGCAAAAGGACTGATGATGTACGGCCAAATGACCGCCGGCAGCTGGATATATATTGGCACACAAGGCATTCTTCAGGGCACTTACGAAACTTTTGTTGAAGCTGGTCGCCAGCATTTTAATAATGATTTAACCGGAAAGCTGATTGTTAGCGCAGGCATCGGCGGCATGGGCGGCGCACAGCCATTGGCAGCCACCATGGCAGGCGGTGTTTTTTTAGGTGCGGATGTTGATGCTTCGCGGATACAAAAGCGACTGGATACCAAATACATCGACAGGATGACTGATTCGTTTGAGGAAGCCATCGACTGGGTACAGCAAGCCATGAAAAATGGTGAAACATTGTCAGTTGGCCTGGTAAGCGATGCCGGCGATATGCTGGAAAAACTGCTGCATGCCAATATTATTCCGGATATGTTAACCGATCAAACATCGGCACACGACCCATTAAATGGTTATATTCCTAACGGATTATCGCTAACCTTAGCCTCCGTTTTACGTAAAAGCGACCCGGTTGAATATAAACGGCTTTCACTGGCGAGTATGGCACGACATGTAGGTTTAATGCTGCAGTTACAACAGCGCGGCGCTATAACTTTTGATTATGGCAATAACCTGCGTGAGTTTGCACGGCAAGGGGGTGAAACTGATGCGTTTAACTTCCCGGGCTTTACACCGGCGTATATCCGTCCATTGTTTTGCGAGGGTAAAGGACCGTTCAGATGGGTAGCTTTGTCGGGCGATCCGGAAGATATTTTTACAACCGACCGTGCGCTGATGGAATTGTTTCCGGAAGATAAGCCGTTGATTAAATGGCTGAAAAACGCGCAGGAAAAAATAGCGTTCCAGGGACTCCCCGCACGCATTTGCTGGCTGGGCATGGGCGACAGGGAAAAAGCGGGTTTAGTATTTAACGACCTGGTAAAAAGCGGGAAAGTAAAGGGCCCGATAGTGATAGGTCGTGATCATTTGGATTGCGGATCAGTAGCCTCGCCAAACCGCGAAACAGAATCGATGAAAGACGGATCGGATGCGGTATCCGACTGGCCATTATTAAATTTGATGGCGAATACAGCCGGCGGCGCAACCTGGGTATCGTTTCATCATGGTGGCGGTGTGGGTATGGGTTATTCGCAGCATGCAGGCATGGTAGTTTTAGCTGATGGAACTGACCGCGCTGCAACCTGCCTTAAAAGAGTTTTGCATAACGACCCGGCGATGGGCATTTTCCGCCATGCCGATGCCGGTTATGACAAAGCACAGGAATGGGCGGAGCGGTTTGATTTAAAAGTATGGTAGGTTTGAGGTGAAAGGTAAAAGGTTTAGAATGTACATCTCCATGCGGCATTGCGAGGAACGAAGCAAACTCTGAGCTTTGTCAATCAACAGAAAAAATTAATTATGTAGACATTGCGTCTTTCTACAGCATACGCTACTTTATGAAATAATAAAAAATGAAAAAGCTAATAGGCCCGTTCGCGCAGGTATTGCCTTTAACAGGATTGCCATTAAAAGGTGCACTTAAGGATGAGCAATTACAAGTTATCCAAAATGGTGGGATACTGATCAATAACGGGAGGGTGGTTATCGCCGGTAGCTTCGCAAAGCTCCGCAAGGATCATCCATCAGCCGAAATAATAGAAGTTGAAGGCGACCATGTATTGCTCCCCGGCTTTATCGATTGCCATACCCATATTTGTTTTGCCGGTAACCGGGCAAAGGATTATGCCATGCGGCTGCAGGGAAAATCGTACCAGGATATTGCCAATGCAGGTGGCGGGATCTGGGATTCTGTCACTCAAACCCGTGAAGCGGATGAGGCCACACTTACAGAATTATTAGTAAAAAGAATACAGCGCCACTTAGCGGATGGTGTTACCACCATCGAAGTTAAAAGCGGCTACGGCTTATCTGTCGATGAAGAATTAAAGCAGTTGAGGGCCATAAAAGCAGCATCAACCAAAACCAAAGCAGGCATAGTAGCCACCTGTCTTGCGGCGCACACATTACCAATGGATTTTACCGGGACACAAATGGAGTACTTGCGCCATATTTTAGATGAACTTTTGTCCACCGTTAAAAAAGAGGAGCTGGCAAACAGGGTAGATATATTTATTGACGCAACCGCGTTTAATGAGGCTAATGCTTCAAACTATTTAACCCGTGTTAAAAATATGGGTTTCGATGTCACAGTTCATGCCGATCAGTTTACTGTTGGCGGCAGCGCCGTTGCCGTAAAAGTAGGAGCAGTATCTGCCGATCACCTGGAAGCAAGCAAGGAAAAAGAAATAAAACTATTAGCCGGTTCAAATACCGTGGCAGTAGCTTTACCAGGCGCATCATTAGGCTTAGGTATGCCCTACGCCCCTGCACGGAAGCTATTGGATGCAGGCGCAAGCCTCGCCATTGCCAGCGACTGGAATCCCGGTTCGGCCCCAATGGGCGACCTGTTAATGCAGGCCGCAGTAATGGGCATGGCAGAAAAGCTAACCAATGCCGAAGTTTTGGCCGCGCTAACGTCCCGTGCTGCAAAGGCGTTGAACCTGACTGATCGAGGATCGTTTACAACCGGCGCGCGTGCGGATATACAAGCCTATCCTTGTAGCGATTACAGGGAAATATTATATAACCAGGGAAAACTTAAACCGCTGATTTTAGACCGCTGATTTAAATGATTTTTATGATTTCGCTGATTGACGATTAAAGATTTTACTGATTTTTATTATTATACTGATTACTATACCTATCTATAAACAACTAATCTCTAACCTCCAATTAACTAACCTCTAACATGAAACTCATCGAATGCGTTCCTAATTTTAGTGAAGGTGTAAACCTTGATGTCATCCGCCAGATTACCAATGAGGTTGAATCGGTGGAGGGTGTACGACTGCTGAACGTTGATCCCGGCAAGGCGACTAACCGAACTGTAGTAACTTTTGTGGGTGAGCCCGAAAAGGTTATTGAAGCTGCTTTTTTGGCGATAAAAAAAGCCGGCGAGTTGATTGATATGAGCAAGCACAAAGGCGAACATCCGCGTATGGGCGCTACGGATGTTTGTCCGCTGATACCAATTGCTGATATCAGTATGGAAGAAACTGCTGAGTATGCACGTCAATTAGCAAAACGGGTAGGTGAGGAGCTATTGATCCCGGCTTATTTGTATGAGCACGCGCAGGCAGATAAAAAGCGCAACAACCTTTCGGTGATACGGGCCGGAGAATACGAGGGCTTTTTTAAGAAGATAAAACTGCCGGAATGGAAGCCTGATTTTGGTCCGGCGGAGTTTGATGCCAAACGTGGTGCCACGGTTATTGGCGCACGTGATTTTTTGATTGCCTATAATGTTAATTTAAATACTACCAGCACCCGCCGTGCAAATTCCATCGCATTTGATGTGCGTGAAGCTGGCCGTGTGATGCGCGAAGGCGACCCGATCACCGGTAAGATCATAACCGATGAAAACGGTAAGCCAAAATCAATTCCAGGGTCATTAAAGGCAGTAAAAGCCATTGGATGGTACATTGAGGAATATGGCATTGCACAAATCTCGATGAACCTTACCAATATTGAAATTACCCCTTTGCATATTGCTTTTGATGAGGCTTATACCAAGGCGGCAGAACGTGGCATGCGGGTAACCGGCAGTGAGCTGGTGGGATTAATCCCATTGAAAGCGATGCTGGACGCTGGCAAATACTTTCTGCTTAAACAACAGCGTTCGGTTGGGGTGAGTGAAAAAGAGCTGATTAAAATCGCCATTAAATCAATGGGATTGTCAGAGCTGGCACCGTTTATTCCAGAAGAACGTATCATTGAATATTTACTAAAAGATAAAGCCTCATCCAAATTAGCAGGGATGACGCTTGTTGATTTTGCAGATGAAACGGCCAGTGAAAGCCCTGCACCGGGTGGCGGTTCCATATCTGCCTATATCGGCGCATTAGGCGCAGCTTTGGCAACCATGGTAGCTAACTTATCATCCCATAAAAAAGGCTGGGATGACCGCTGGAAAGAGTTTAGCGATTGGGCTGAAAAAGGACAGCAATATAAAGATGAATTAATCAAACTTGTTGACCTGGATACCGCCGCTTTTAACAAGATAATGGAAGCCTTTAACCTCCCAAAGGGAACCGACGAAGAAAAAGCAATAAGGACGCAAGCTATACAGGATGCTACCAAATATGCCATTGAAATTCCGTTTAAAGTAATGCAGGCTGCCTTCGGAAGCTTAACCGTTATAAAGGCAATGGTTGAAACTGGTAACCCAAATTCAGTAACCGATGCAGGCGTAGCCGCGTTATGTGCTCGTAGTGCCGTAATAGGGGCATTTATGAATGTAAAGATCAACGCCTCCGGTTATAAAGACAAAGGGTATATTAATTTGATAATGACCCAAGGCAATGAAATTGAAAAGAATTCCATTGCCCTGGAGCAGGAGATAATTGGCTTGGTGAACGCGAAAATTGCATCAAATTCCTGACTGAAAATCTTATTTTTCTGATTTAACAGCCGCTGTTGCATAATCCATCGCTTTTTGAAAGGTGGTAACCCAAATGGTCTTTTCGTTGCTTTTCAGGTAGTCAATTAGGGCCTGGTGAGCGGCAGCGGATACGGCAATATAATCGCCGCCTATGCCGTGAAACATGATAATTCCCATACCACCCTTTTGCTGCACTTTTTTTACAAAAGCAATCAATTGCTCGCCTGTTTCTCCGCCATTTAATCCATAAGAGGGTACCCTTAATTTATCAAGATTTTTGAAGTCGGTAATCACAGCGCTGGTGTCGCCCCCAAAACGTGCATAACTGCTCAATCCGTACTTTCGTAAAGTATCTACATAGTCTTTTCCTCCGGCAAATGATTCAGCGCAGGGATAAGCAAATGGTCGCCGCATCTTGCCATCCACGGCAAAAAGAAAGTCGTTCATATAATCAATCTCACGGATCATGCTGTAAGCCGTATAAGAAGCCGAAGATACCGGGTTGTCGTCCGTTGGCAGGCAAGGGTGAAAGATAGTGTGGTTCCCCAATTCAAAACCCTGCTGGCTTAATGCCCGCCAACGGGGAATGGTTGCGTAATTTATATCGGCAGTCAAAAAAAAAGTCGCTTTAAAACCGGCGTTTTCCAACTGAGGTATGGCTATATTCAGTTGCGAGAGCAAGGCATCATCATAAGTAAGAACGATTACAGCCTTACTTTCTGCCGGCCATTTAATATTCTGTGCAAGCCCCGGTGCAGCAAGCAAGCTGCATGACAAAAGGCAAAGCGTAATTTTTTTTACGGCATTACAGCATGTATTCATGTGGTATTTCATATTAGGATAAATTTTAAGTTCGTTGATGATTGATCAATCGGATTATTTCTGCAACCTGATCGCCGGATAATTCATCCGATCCTGCACTATAGTAATATTGTCCTCCGGGCATTTCAAACGTGATTAATCCTAAATAAGCTGATTGTGAACGCTCATTGACATGCCCGCTGCGATAGATTTGAAATGTAAAAGTTGTAACAGGCAATAGCTCAGTCTTTGCATGGACATCCGGAATTAACATCAGTCGGAGCTTATTGTGCAATTTAAAAAATATCGGATTCATTAATTAAGGTATTTAATAACAGGATTACAGAAAATGATTATAACATAAGAAGATGAATTAGCTGGAAATAGATTAGTAGCTTGTTAAAAACAGGGAAATACAATGCACATTAATAAACATACATTGAACACCTCACAATAGCATTAATCTCAGATTTGGAATTTGGAAAGCAGCCGGTGATAGTTGGACGGTGTATAGACTTTAAAGACGGTTGACTGCGCCGGGTTTGGAAAAACGGCGAGGAACTGATAACGTGATGAAACGGTTATAATATTTGTATAGGGTGGTAAAAAAGGTACCCTTTTTTTATTTGCACGATAAATAGCGAAAATTTCCTGACTGTCTGCGGAATGATGATCGTCTTTCTTTTTAATCAATCGTTGAAATAAGCTACTTGCAGCAACTGGATTCCTGGAAACGTTTAGATTTTCAGTTATTTGATAAACAAAAAAAGGACGCAACAACAGCATGATAACAGCTATCGAAAAGATAATAACATCTAATATCCTTTTATTTTTCATCAGAATTACAGAAAAAAATATTTTAGAAAAATAAGTATATGTAATTAAGTCCGTTTACTGAAAATAGTTTATAATTAAAGTCACAAATTGATTCATTTGCCTTATTTGTAGCATATGATGATATATTTCACTGCCCACTGCCTATTGTTCGCTATTTACCGGGATATCTTTTTCTTTCTTTATAACCACATTCCCGGTGCGTTTTAATGCGCCCCAACCGCTAAGCTCACCTTTTAAAGCTTTACGTATAGATTTAAACAATACGTAGTACATTAACTGGCGCCATATGAAACGTTGTGGAATAATGTAAACCAATTTTTTGTAATCCTCTTTTTCCATCCAGAAGGCTATAACGGCTACCACAAAATCAATCACTACGAAGGCCACATAGTAAATAAGTATTCTACCGGGCTTTGGTCCAAACAGACCGACAACCATCATCAGGTCAGCAAGTGGAGAAAATAGAGGGAGGATGATTTGGAAAAGTAGAATATTCGGCATACCGAGCATTCCAAAGAATTTGTACTTTTTGTTAAACAGGGCGTCTTTATTTTTCCAAAAACTTTGTATTACGCCAAAACTCCAGCGGAACCGTTGTTTTAAAAGGCCGTTAAGTGTTTCGGGCGCCTCGGTATAAGCTATGGCCTCGGCGCAATTTTTTACGATATAACCTTGCTTCAATATGCGCATGGTAAGGTCACAATCTTCGGCTAAAGTATCATATGTGAAACCACCGGCTTTGTATATGGCTGATTTGCGGAAAGCGCCGATAGCCCCTGGTACTACCGTTATGCTATTGATCAGATCAAAGGCCCGGCGATCCATATTTTGAGCGGTGATATACTCTATCGACTGCCACCGGGTAATCATATTGTTTTCATTACCTACCTTAACCGTACCGGCAACCGCACCAATTTCGGCATCAGTAAAATAGGTCATCAAATGATAAACAGCATCATTTTTTAATTGGGTATCGGCATCAATACAAACAACGTACTCGTATTGGGCATGCGATATCCCAAAGTTAAGAGCGGATGCTTTACCGCCGTTTGGTTTGGTTAATACTTTAACTAGAGGATGATTACCATAGGTATTGTTAACCAACTCGTATGTTTTATCCTTTGATCCGTCATCAACAAATATAATTTCGAATACAGGATATTCAATCTTTAGTAAGCTTTGGATAGTTTTTATGGCCGTTACTTCTTCATTATACCCGGGTACAATAATACTTACCGGCGAAAGTTTCGCATGATCAATTATTTCACGATCAAATTTCTTGTTTTCTGCAAATTGCTTTACAGCAAGCACGCCGATAAGCACAACCCGGCCCACAGCCAGGAAAATGGCCGACAAAAACAGGTAAAGCAAAAACAAGTTACCATAAAAATAAAACTGGATAAGCAGGTTATATAAAGAGCCCAGGATTCCTGAATTTGCATCATCTTTTATGGGCGGCATCAGGTCGGCTTTGGTTTTACCCAAAACGGCTGCTATAGTGGTAAACTGGTAACCATGGGTTTTAAAATAATGTATAATTATAGGCAAGGCCTTTACTGTTTCTTCACGGGTATCGCCGCCTGCATCATGCAGCAGTAACATGGAGCCAGCGTCCTTTTGTCTTATGGTACGGGCAACAATACTATCGGCCGTAACTCCGGGCTGCCAATCCCAGGGGTCAATAGATTCGCCTATGGTAATATAGCTTTGTTTACGGCTTTCGGCTACCGGGATAACTTCGGCTAAGGTTGTGGGCTCGGCATCCGCATTAAAAGGTGGCCTGAACAGAATGGTGCTTCTGCCGGTAACGGATTCTATAAGCTTACGGGTGGCATTTAGCTCCAGCTTTACCCGGTCGACGCTGATGGTAGAAATATCGGGATGAAAAAAGGTATGGTTACCAATTTCATAGCCTTCTTCATACTCGCGCCTAAGCAGCTGTATGCTTTTTTCGGCCATGGATCCTACTACAAAAAATGCCGCCGGAACATGTTCTTTTTTTAGGATGTCCAGTATTCGCGGTGTATAATCCGGATCAGGACCGTCATCAAACGTTAAAACTATTTTTTTAGGGGCGTAGCCATACCTGCGTATTACGTATTTAGTAGGTAATTTAATATAGTGTTGATTGGTTATAACAAAGCTTGTTGTATCCATCTGCACTTCAATTTTACCGGTAGTAGGGGTGGTCACTAAATCCAACACCTCTCCCGTGCCATCGTAGTCAATTTTATTATTTAACCCTACTGTAGTAAGCCTTTTAATATCTATCCCTGTTTTTCTCAAGGAATCAATGGCCAGGTTTTTTTGGAAAAATGTCCACAGACGCGGATCCTCTGCCCCAAGGCGCCAAAGCGCAACGCCACCTGTTGCCCAGTCATCCGCCATGCGGATGATGTTAAAATTGGTAGCGGCATCGGTAAAGTAAACGGTATGTTCTAAACTATCTTTATCAAAATAAGTATAATGCAGGTTGGCTGAGTTTGGGTCGAAGGTGATTTTGCTATTATTTTCCTGGGCGGTACTTATTGCCTGCGGATAACCAATAGCTTTACCAAGACTATTTTCGGGCCAGTCATAGGCGCCACCTGCTACAGTTAAAATTACTTTTTCGCTTGGAATCCGCGAACAAACGTCATCCAGTATTTCCTCAACCCAATGTTGGTTTGAAAGATCGCCGGCGTTGCTTCCATCGTTATGCTGATCAATGGCCATAACAAACAGAAAATCATTTACATGCTGTAAACGTTCCAGATTATACCGGTCATCATCGGGAATTACGTTTTGTGTTACCAAAAATCCTGATTGGTGCAGTATTGCATAAAGATCATTCTCAAACTGGATATATTGTTTGCTGTTCAGATCTTTAATATCATCAAAATCAAGGTTTACACCCTGAAACTTAAATCTTTTTAGCTGGCGCGCTATGTTATTTATAAATTGTACGCGAAGCTTTTTATTTTTGATAATACGCTCCACATCCTTACTATCATACCCGCCGCTAACGCTGTTATAATTAACGTAGTTTGAAAGTGAGATCAGTACGGGTTTTCTGTATTTTTTATTCAGATTTACTAAGCCCGTATCAATGTTAGCAACTATGGTATCGCGCTTTGGGAAGATAAAAAAGCCCTCGCTTACTACCATATCCAGACGGGAAATGTATTGCTGTAGTGAATTATAAGCCTGCGGTTCCCACGCCCTGTAAAAAGCCGCATTGATACGGTCCTTATTATTAGGATGCTTTAGCTGGTGTAAATGCCGGGTACGTGCTAATTTTTGAATCTCGCCTTTATCAATTTTAAAATCTTTATACTTTTTTGATCTTTTTAAATTTTCAAGCTCCTCTTTGGTCAGCTTTTTAGGTGCCGGATCTAAATTTGGTAAATTGGGGTATTGTTTTGATGTTACGGTAATCACAGCAGCCAGAACACTGCATGCAAGCACAATGATAAGGATACGGCTAAGCCATTTAAAACGGATCCATCTGCCAGGGGTATCAGTTTGAAAAACCTGTTTATCAGCCATTAAATGCTTTAAATAATTGGTTCAGAATCAAGGTTTAAAAATTGGTTATATTATTTAGGGGATTTAGTAGGTTCAATGGCCGAAAAATCGACACCGCATTTACAATTGCTGCCGCAGCTTTTTTTTGCGAACAGATTTTTATAAACCATTCTGCAAACGTAAAATAACGCTGCAACGAATAAGATAGCTATTATAATTACCTGGATATTCACGTCACAAATTTAATACATTTTATATATATACGTATAGACAAGTGAAATAGTATTTTGTTACGAAGGTGAAAGGCAAAAGGCGAAGGGTAAAAGGTTTTTTAGTACCGCGTTTATGCTTTTTTACCTTTCAGCTTTTACCTTTCGCCTTCTCGCCACATAAAAGCAATGGTTCCGCCTACCCAGTCAAAATCCTGGTTATAGCGAACGCCTATCATTTTGCCGCGACTTAACCGGGCCAGGTTAATGGCTAGTGTTGGTTTTTCATCACCGTTTGGCCAAAGGTATAATAATCGTATCTCTACTTTTACACCAGCATCCGGGGCCTGTACAACAGGTTCGTAATATACTTTTTGTTGCAGGATCCAGTTTTCAGGGTCTTTTATGTTTTGGATATCATTTTTGGTTACGTCAATAATAACACCCTGCCCCGCGAATGAAAATAAGGGTTTTAGCACATAATGCTCCAGGTCTGCCGGGATTTCTTTCAACTCATGCAGAAAGTACGTTTTCGGTATATAATCACCTTTTAAAAAAGGCATGGTAAATTTGCTTACGCGATAAAACCAGTTGGGGTGGGTTATCCATTCCACATCAAGCGGCTGCCTGATATCAACTACCTTATTGAAAATATCCGGGTCGTTATCTATTTCATCAAAAATTAACCGGTTATAAATACGTTTGATGTATTTTTTTTCATCATTTAACCTGTAAAAAAGCTTTTTGCCATCCTGTTTCAAATCACTTAATGAAACAACCGGGGTGCCGATGTATTTTTGGGTGAGATGAAAATCGACAGCTGTTTTTTGTTGTGGTGCATTGACATCCATTAACACAACTTCATCAGGATTATAATTACCGACAATTGTTTTTTTAAGCAGCTCGATATAACTAGCTTTATCCAAACCGCTGAAATAAACGGTCCAGTCATCGGTAATATTAAATGTGTCTTTAAAATTATCGGCCAAGCTATCCTGAAAACCATAAAGAGAGGGGAAGCCCTGTAACTCTATCAGTTTGGGCTCAATGTTGCCTGCCTCATCCTTACAAACGCCAAAATCCAAAGCAATAAAATGCGGGTGATCATTCTCATTAGCTACCCGCCATTTTTCAGGAATTGCCCGTTCTGTAAGCTTCTTAAAATCGGGCTGAATTATGGTATTGATGATGTCATTACTCGCGCTGATCAATTTATCCCTGAAATCATCTGTTAAAAATACAGGTGTTTCGGCAATACGAAAAGCTATTGGGTTTTGAAGATCCTTGTTTAAATCTTCCAGTAACTGATTGTATTTTTCAGTGGAGAAATTAGCGTTATATGTTTTGCGGGCGGATGCATCCATTGTAGATAAACTTTAAAACTATGCCATTGCTATAATCACCATGTCATTGCTTAGTACCTCGCAATGACGGGTGGTTTACTTTTGGAGAGGATTTAGGTTAGGCTCTCCTGCAAACTCAAAATCGCCTGATCCAAAAAGTTCGGGATAATGGTGTTTTGCGTATGCGTTATTTTATCCGGGTCGTCCAGCCGCTCAAGCATTTCGTTGTATTTGTCTAAGCCATGCTCATGCACTACTTCCTGTTTTTTGTCTTCTTTTATTAAAAGTGATCTTATACCCGCTGCATCAGCTTCAGGATGAAATTGGGTTGCAAAAAAATAATCGCTCATTCGTATGGCCATCATTGCCCTGGGCAAATCAACATGTGGCCGTTCCTTTTCAATAGCCACCAGTTGCATTCCCAAATCGGTAAAACGTTTTTCGTTTGGATGAATTACCTGCCAGCTGCGCGAATCGACCGAATAAAAAGGTTCAGTCAAACCGTCGAATACAGGCTCGTTTAAACCAACTGGTGTTTGATGAATAGGTAATATTCCAAATGAAGCAGACCGCCTCATGTTAATATCACCCAACTGATACTTGCGGCACATCAGCTGGAAAGCATGACAAACAAAAAAGCCGTATTTTTTTTGAGAGGTATTGGACAAATTATGATCCTCTAACTGGTCAACGAGCCTGAAATATTTCTTTTCCCACTCCGTACCTTCGCTATCAATCGGACTGCCCGGGCCGCCACTCGAAATATAAATATCAAAATCCGTATCCGGTACCTCAGCCTTTTTGCGCACATCAAAAACTTCGTAGCTTAAATTTAAATCGTTTTTGGTTTTATAGCGTTGCAATATCTCTTTAAACCCACGCATGCCTTCGTTGGCAATGCCATCGTAAAAATCAAGTATGGCAACTTTTATGAGCTGTTTATCTGCTTGTATCATTCTTTTCAAATTCCTTTTAGCGTTTGCGATGTAATATAATCAACAACATCCACAAAGTTATTACTTTGGTTGTAAACCGCCAGCTGCCTGTCGGCACCGGTACCATTTTCCAGTATTTTATGAACGAATTGCAGGTCCTCACGGCAACCCAAATCATCCACCACATCATCCACAAAATCCAGCAGCTCTAAAATCAATGCCCGCGTGTTTACTTCCAGTTCTTTACCAAAATCTATCATCTTACCATCAATACCATAGCGTGCGGCGCGCCATTTATTTTCGTTGATGAGCGCACGGTTATAGGTGATGAACTCCATGTTTTGTAAACGAAGCTTATACAGCTTGGCGCATATGGCCTGGAACAGTGCGGTAAAAACCATAGTTTCGTCAATCAGCATCGGGCAATCACAGATCCTGAACTCGATGGTCTCAAAAAACGGATGAACGCGGATATCCCACCATATTTTTTTGGCATTATCAATACAGTTGGTTTTTACCAGCAGCTTTACATAGTTATCATAATCTTCAATACTGTTAAAATAATCGGGTATGCCGGTACGCGGGAACTTATCAAATACCTTGGTGCGGAACGATTTATACCCCGTATTACGTCCCTCCCAAAATGGAGAATTGGTTGACAAGGCATACACGTGCGGTAAAAAATACCGGGCTTGGTTAGCAATATGTATGGCCATATTACGCGATTGTATGCCCACATGCACATGCAAACCAAAAATAAGGTTTGAACGGGCAGCCTCTTGCAATTCATCCACAATTTCAAAGTACCGCGGGTGGTCCGTAATCAACTGATGCTGCCAGTGCGAAAATGGGTGTGTACCTGCCGCGCCAATACGCAAACCTATATCTCCTGCTAATTGTGCAACGGTGCCACGCAGCTTACCTACTTCTTTACGGGCCTCTTCGGTGTTGCGGCAAATGTGTGTGCCCACTTCAACCACGGCCTGATGCATTTCGGCCTTTACCTGGTCCTCATGTATTTTTTGGGCGCTATCAACAATTTTTTGCTCATGCGATTTCAGTTCCCTGCTCACAGGGTCAACCACCATAAATTCTTCTTCAACACCTAAGGTAAACTCGTTCATTTTTATTGGCCTTTTAATTGGGTATTTACACATAGCGATGGGTTTCAAACCCATCGCTATAATATTATTTTTTCACCACCTTTTTAGCCCTCACACCCTTTTCTTTAATCACCCCTTCCGCAATCACTTCATGGTCTATCTTACCTGCACTTACTTCTTTTTTATCCGCCTTCTTTTCTACTTTTTTCTCTGACGAGAGCAAATGTGAGCCTGTAGCGCCTGTTTTTACAAATTCGCCCCAGGTTAAATTGTCGGCATTATCTTTTTGCTTTTTGGCACGTTCAATGGCGTAATCGGCGGCGGTTTCAACCACCCATTCAAAATTTTCCTGGCCCACGCTGGTTACTTCGGCATCGGGAGCGGGGTTGCAGAAATCAATAGCATAAGGCACGCCATTGCGGATAGCAAATTCAACCGTATTAAAATCATAGCCCAAATACTTGTTCAGCTTTATTACATAGTTTTTCACCAATTCCAGCAGCTTTTTTTCGGCAGGGGCTTTGCCATGCTCATAACGCAAATGGTGAGGGTTACGCGGTTCATATTGCATAATACGCACATGTTTGCCGCCAATGCAATAGCAGCGGAAATAGTCGTCAAAAACAACTTCTTCCTGTAGCATCATTACATATTGTTTGGTTTTATTGTATTTATCAAAAAAGTCCTCCTTATCGTGCAGCTTATAAACCTCTTTCCAGCCGCCGCCGTCAAACGGTTTCATATAAGCCGGGAAACCCACATATTTAAATATACCTTCCCAATCCAACGGGTAAGCCAGGTTACGGAATGATTTGTCTGTTGTATCGTCAGGATGCTCTTTTGATGGAAGTATCACTGTTTTAGGTACCGGTACACCAATTTTAACGGCCAATGCATTGTTGAAGAATTTCTCGTCCGCGCTCCACCAAAAAGGATTATTAATTACAGCTGTTCCGCATATGGCCGCATTTTTTAACGTTGCCCGGTAAAAAGGAACATCCTGTGATATACGATCGACGATTACCGCGTAATCCAGCGGCTCGGCCTGCATTACCTTGTCGATGTGTACAAATTCCGCTGTTATGTGTTTCTCGGCCTTTTGGTTAATCCTGTCAACAAAAGCCTGTGGAAATGAGTTTTCCTGTCCGAATAAGATGCCTATTTTTTTCATTTGGGTAGATGATTAATTTTGCTTAATTCTTGATTCTTGTCTCTCGGTTCTTGATTCTACTTTATCTGATTGTCGATAAATAATGCGGAAACATCGCCCGCCACATCGGCCAATCGTGACTACCTATGCCGCGCACATCCAGCCAATGATTAATATGCTTTTGGTTCAAAATGTTTGATAGCCGGTTATTATCTTCCCGGCAAATATCATGCTCGGCTGTTCCCAATATAATATTCATATGCCAAAGCTCGGGCTGGTTACTGCCCGGCAAAAAATCGACCGGGTTATTGTAAAAAACATTATCATCATAATATCCATCCATAAATTGTCGCATATCAAAGGCACCGCTCATGCTGAAAAGGTTTCCCGCCTTATCGGGATGCTTTAACGCGAAATTGGCAGCATGGTATCCGCCAAAACTGCATCCGGCAGTGGCCACTTTTGCAACTCCTGTTTCGTGCATGGCCCAGGGAGCAAGCTCATCATTCAGCATTTTATCATACCAGGCATAATTACGTGCCCGCTCGGTCGGATGAACGCCTTTGTTGTACCATGTTAGCCAGTCAAAGCTATCGGGACAATAAATTTTAACCAAACCCTGGTCAATAAACCCCCTTACACTTTCAATAAGGCCCTCATCTTTGTTCTGATAATATCTTCCCTGCGAAGTAGGGAAAAGAATAACAGGGTAGCCACGATCGCCGAAAACGAGCATTTCTACATCAAATCCAAGATTTTGGGAATACCAGCGGTGATATTTTTCAGTCAAAATGAGCCTGTTTAAAAATGTAAGTTAGAGAATTAATTTGAAAATTTGAAAATGAGTTGATTTGAAAATTGAGGTCGCTTATTTGTAAAATTCAACCATCTTCAAATCATCAAATTGCCGGATCATCAAATTAACCCTACTTTTGCGCCTTTACAAAAATTGAATTGAGATGTACTGGAATATGCCGGAGATGGAAGTAACTATCACTGAAAATATAATAACTATAAACTCGGATGTGCTTAAGCGTGAGGTTACCTGTACGCTGCTGCTCTCTGAAGAAAATGATATAGCCGAACCCTTAAACTTATTGTTGCTGAATGACGGACAGGAAGCCGGAAACCTGCAGCTAAAAGAAACCCTGGAAGAATTAATAAACACCAACCGTATAAAACCTGTACTGGTTGCAGCCATACACGCCGGCGAAGAGCGTTTACAGGAATATGGCACCGCAGGGAAACCCGATTTTAAAAAGCGCGGATCAAAAGCGGCCTTATATACCGAATTTATAAAAACAGAACTGTTGCCTGCCATACATAAGCTTACCGGGGTTGAAAGCCTTGAAAGTGCTGTTTTTGCAGGATTTTCGTTAGGCGGATTGTCGGCATTGGATATTGCCTGGAATAATCCGCACTTGTTTGATAAAGTGGGCGTTTTTTCCGGATCGTTTTGGTGGCGGAGCAAGGATCTTGCTAAAGGATATACGGATACGGACCGCATTATGCACAGTATCGTCAAGAATACAGCAGCAAAACCCGACCTGAAAATATGGCTGCAGACCGGAACAAAAGATGAAACCAGCGACCGTAATAAAAACGGTATTATTGACTCTATCGATGATACGGTTGACCTGATAAAAGAGCTGGAACAAAAAGGCTTTAAACGCCCCGATGATGTTCAATACCTGGAAATGGTAGGCGGCAGCCACAATACCGAAACCTGGGCCAAAGCAATGCCTAAGTTTTTGCTATGGGCATTTGGGAGGTAATATTGTTATATAATTTTCACATTTTTACCCCATGCATCATCCCGAAGAAAATCCCTGGCAAATAGTATCCGAAAAGTTGGCTTATGACAATACATGGATAAGTTTAACGGAGTTCCAGGTGATTAATCCGTCGGGTAACCCGGGCATTTATGGCAAGGTGCATTTTAAAAACATTGCTATTGGGGTTTTTCCATTAGATGAGGAAATGAACACTTACCTTGTTGGACAATACCGTTTTCCATTAGAACAATATAGCTGGGAAATGCCTGAAGGTGGCGGTCCGTTGGGCATTGATTCACTTGAATCTGCCAAACGGGAACTGCTGGAAGAAACCGGCTTAAAAGCAAAAAGCTGGACAGAAATACAACGCCTGCATCTTTCAAATTCGGTTAGTGATGAACTCAGCATTTTATACCTTGCCCGCGGTTTGCAGCAATTTGAAGCCGAACCGGAAGATACCGAACAATTGATGGTGCATAAACTGCCATTTGAGGAAGTTTATCAAATGGTTTGCAGGGGAGAAATAACCGATGCAATGACCGTTGCCACTGTATTAAAAGTGCGATTATTGATATTGGAGAATAAGTTGATTGAGTTAGATTAGGTTGATTAAGTTATTATTAATTACCACAGCTATCAACCACTCACTTAATCCGACTTAATCAACTATTCACACCAACTTATTCATAAAAAATATAAATTTGATGCTTTATGAGAAAGCTCTTCGGGTATATATTATCGCCGCTTACCATTATTGCATTTTTCCTGGTACTGGTTATTTTTCAGCCATTGCAATGGATAGGCTATAAGTTATTTGGTTATACGGCACATAAACGGGTGGTTGATATTTTGAACCTGTGCCTGTTTCGTACTTTTTATCTTACAGGTAACCGGGTTATATTTATCAATAAACAAAACCTTCCTATTGGCCGCCCAATAATTTTTATTGCCAATCATCAAAGCCTTGCCGATATTCCGCCGCTTATCTATTACCTGCGGAAATATCACGCTAAGTTTATATCTAAAATTGAGCTTACCAAAGGTATCCCATCCATATCTTATAATTTAAAATATGGCGGCGGTGCTAATATAGATAGGAACGATCCCCGGCAATCTATCACCGAAATTGTTAAACTGGCAAACCGGATGAAGGAAAACAAATGGTCGACGGTTATATTTCCCGAAGGAACACGATCAAAAGACGGAAAGGTGAAAACTTTCCAGGCAGCCGGGATAGCTACCATTCTAAAAAAATGCCCCGAGGCGTTGCTGGTTCCAATTGCTATTAATAACTCGTGGAAAATAATCCAATATGGATTTTACCCCCTCAATACATTTGAGCGTATGACCTGGGAAGTACTGGAACCTATCGAGCCCAATGGACGCTCCGTTGAAGAACTGGTTAAAGAGGCGGAGGATAGGATTAGGGAAAAGGTGGAGTCTGCAGTCTCAAGACTTCGGACTTAGAACTGCTCAAATATTCTTCCCATCCACAATCTTAAAAAACTCTTCCCTGTAAGTATCGCCTACCGGTATAATTTTATCGGCGATAAAGATCCGGCTGCGCTCGATGCTGTCAATTTTATTGATGGATACGATGTATGATTTATGCACACGTATAAAATGTTTCGCCGGTAAGGCATCTTCCATCTTTTTCATGTTTTGCAGGGTGATGATGCGTTCGGCAGCAGTGAATATGGAGATGTAGTCTTTCAATCCTTCAATAAACAGAATATCATTCAGATAAACCTTCTGTATTTTATGCTCGGTTTTAACAAAAATAAAATCGCTCAATAAACTTTGTTGAGGTTGTTGCGGTTGTTCGGCCTGAACTGGTTTTACCCCGGAGGCTGTCGGCGGGTTTAAAATGGCCTGTGCTTTTTGAACCGATTTAAAAAAACGATCGAAAGCAATGGGTTTAAGCAGGTAATCGATCACGTCGAGCTCATATCCTTCCAATGCGTATTGGGGATAGGCGGTTGTTAAAATAACTTTTGCCTTGCCGTTAGCTATGCGTAAAAATTGTATGCCGGTAAGCTCAGGCATTTGTACATCCAAAAAAACAAGATCCACATTACCTTCCTGCACCAGTGTAAGGGCTTCAATAGGGTTAGTAGTAGCCTTAATTAATTGCAAAAAAGGAATTTTGGACATATAATCTTCCAGTATATGCAGCGCTAAAGGCTCGTCATCAACTATAAGGCATCTGATCATGCTATAAAACTAATGATAATTCAATGGTGTAAGTGTTTGTTTCATCACGTATATCCAAATTATATTTCCCGGGATAAAGCAAATCGAGTCTGCGTTTTACGTTATTAAGTCCAATTCCGCCGGCTTCATCGCGGTTATTGGTGTGTTTTTTATTTTGTATATAAAAATGCAGATGTGACTCATCCACATCAACTAAAATCCTTATAGGGGTTAGTGCATCATTAGCTACCCCATGCTTAAAAGCGTTTTCAATAAATGCAATAAGCAATAAAGGAACAATCTGCTGGTTTTGTATCTCACCTTCAATCTTAAAATCAATATAAGCTTTTGCGCCAAATCTTATTTTTTGAAGATCGATATAATTTTGCAGATACTGTAATTCCCTGACGAGATCTACCTTGTTATCGTTACACTCATAGAGCATATATCGCATAATTTCTGAAAGCTTCAGTATAGCCTCGGGTGTAGTTTCTGATCGTTGATAGGCCAGCGAATAAATACTGTTCAAGGAATTAAATAAAAAGTGGGGGTTTATCTGCGATTTCAGGAAGGCCAGCTCGGCGCTGAGGCGTTGGTTTTCCAGGTCGCGCTGTACACGCTCATTTAAAAACCAATCTACTGTAAACTTTAATATGGTGCTTAAAAATAAGAAAATGAGGTTGGTAATAGTTGTGCTTAGAAAATATACCCCAAAACCCATTGCGGGGCCTTTGCCATGCACTAACACATATTGCTTAAAAATAACTGCAAAACCGTATTTAATAAATCCAAATAAAATAAGCGAAAAAACTATGTTGACTGCATAAAGGCCGTAACGTTTTTTGTCCAGGAACCTGGGGATCAGTAATAGGTAATTGATATAAAATAAGCTGATGTCAATGGCATAGAATAATATATAAACCAGCAGGTCGGTCACACCGGTTTTGGTGTAAGTACGCATCATCAGCACAAAAAAAGCGATTAATATGCCCCAAAAAAAGATATGCCAGAATATTTGCCAGCGTTGTTTCATTACACCTAAATTAATATTTTGATAACGTTATCATACATATTTTATATGTAGCTAGCGGTTTTGTCGATGAACTGGCTTTTATATCCGACGAACTGCCCGATATGATAAAACAACAGTTCATCTATAAATCCCGTCTGTTGGTCTAATTCTTTTTAGCAGGTAAAAAAAATGATATTCCTTTGTATCATCAAAACACAACAACAATGAAGAAGCTCATCACAAACTCAAATCCTTTTATATTATTACTATTACCGGTAATGTTTGCGCTGATAATGGGTGTTAGTTACCAGTTTCAACAAAAAAGAGAGGCTATTGTAGGTACTACCGTACATGCGACCTCACTTTTTTATAAAGGCGTTACCTTAGTGAAAACTGTGTGTGCTATTGCCAGGGAAAAGGTATGGTAATCAGTACCAAAGATTTAACCTTCACCTTTGGTGAACAAAAGGTAGTAAAATCATTATCCTTACAAGTTCCCGAAGGGAGTATATACGGTTTTTTAGGGCCTAACGGCGCCGGAAAAACCACCACCATTAAACTGCTGCTTAATCTGCTTAAAACACAGGAAGGCAGCATTTTTGTTTTTGAAAAAGAGCTGCAGAGCAATCGTATAGAAATTCTCTCACAAATTGGTTCGCTGATTGAGCAGCCCGCCATTTACCTTCATTTAACAGGTAAAGAAAACTTATTGAACAGGGCTTTGCTCTTACAAATACCTGCAAACCGTGTTGATGAAATGCTGAGCCTGGTACATTTAACTGATGCAGCCCATAAAAAAGCAGGGCAATATTCATTGGGCATGAAGCAGAGACTGGGTATTGCTTTAGCTTTACTGTCAAACCCTAAGCTGCTTATACTGGATGAGCCAACCAACGGCCTTGATCCAAATGGCATTATTGAGATTCGTGAGTTATTGATAAAGTTGGTTAAGGAACATCAAAAAACTGTTTTTATATCGAGCCATTTGTTAGGCGAGATTGAACGGATGGCTACCCATGTAGGTATTATTAATCATGGTGAGCTGCTGTTTCAGGGAAGCATTAAAGAGCTGGAAGCATTAAGCCAGTCGCTGGTGCAGATTGAGGCCGAAAATACGGTGGATGCTGCTAACTTTTTAAAACGCAATAATTTTGCTGTTGCTGATGTCAATGATCAATACATCTATGTGCCATTTGCATCTAAACAGCAAATGGGCGAAATTAATAACCTGCTTAACCAAAACTCCTATACTATTTACAGCATTAACAAGCAACATAAAGACCTGGAGAAGTTGTTTTTAGCCATTACCCAAAACGCCTGAGCCATGAAAGGATTTATATTGTCGTTCCGGTCTGAATTTTATAAAACGCGCAAAACCATGGGCTTTTGGAGCGCTGTTTTATTGCCCCTGTTGCTTTGTTTATTGGTTTTTGTTGGATTTTATAGTAAAAGCGGACAGCTTTCACATCAACCCGGAATGGTATTATGGATCCAGTTTTCCGCTGTGATTTTAGGCTCGATGGGATCATTGATATTACCCATGCTGATAGTTTTTATAGCCTACTCGGTAAACAGTATTGAGCACAAGGCCGATACATGGAAAACGCTGTTCAGTTTGCCCATATCGAAGTTTTCTGTTTACGCTGCCAAATACCTGTATGCTTTTTTTCTGGTGTTTTTATGTCTCACACTTTTTGTATTATTTACGCTGGGCCTAGGTAATTTATTGAGTGTTTTAAAACCTGAACTAAAGTTTAATGAGTACAGTATAATGGGCCTGCTAACACAGGTATATTTTAAACTTTTCCTTTCTGCACTGGGTATATTATCTATCCAGTTTTTGCTGAGCCTTTTGTTTCGTGATTTTTTAAAACCGATGGGGATCGGTTTTGTAGCGACGATAACCGGTGTTATTTTGGCTGCGAACAATTGGAAATATGATTACCTGTTTCCTTACTCGCATCCCATGTTAGCTATTAAAACCATGGAAGAGGGTGTAAAAAAAGTTCCTGGTCCCGGCGGAACACTGCAAATCACAATCGATATTTTTTCGAGGGAAATATTTATAAGTCTTGCTATCGCGCTAGTGATCTTTGCGATTGGCTATGTTATAGTGCTGAAGAAGAGTGTGAAATAGTGGTTAGAGGTTGGTGATTAGAGGTTAGAAGTTCAAACTTATGAAGCTTAATACAGATCAAACTTGCGAAGTTTTAGGACACAACTAATCTCTAATCACCAACCTCTAACCACTACCTAACAGGTTTCGGAAACACCGGCAAACTCTCGTGCCCATCCGCATCAACAGCTTGTACTGCAAACAGGTAATTATCTTTTGAATAGGCAAGTATAGCAGTAGTATCCGTTACATAAAACTTCTTTTCCCAAAACGGATTAATCGTTTCGCGCATCAGTACGTAATAGCCTGCCGGCTTTTTACCCGCTTTGGGTGCTTCCCATTTCAATTGTGTTTTATTGGTTAAGCCGCTGGTTACTACACCAACATTTTGTGGTTCGGCAGGCGCCAGGGCAAGGTTAGCCAGTACGGAAAGATTCATCCGGGCCACTTTTTGAACATAGTTAAAATCAACAAAATCAGGCAGATCGCCGTAGTCTACACCGTTTTCTGTACGGATATCCTGGTGCTGACGGTTAAATCTTCGTTCATCTCTGTAAACCTAACAGCTGTAAAGCCTTGTAATTCAAAAGGTACATGATCGCCGCCACGCAAGTAGCGGTCGCGGCGATATACCAACTTTACATCAAGTTGATCAACATACCGCTCGGCGATTTCTTTAGTATAGCGCGCCAGTTCACGTGATGGACTGTCATTTTCTCCGCCCAATGCTATTAAATTAGCTATCAGCTTCTCATTACCTGCCGCAATTGAAGGAACGCCCTCGCTAAATACCCTTACGCTCCGATTATCTTTCAAATCGGTTTCCATACCGTGTGTATTACCCACAATATCATTGTTCAGCATGGCATCAACATTCCAGTTTTCGGCCTTTGCACGTTTGGCAACATTTGTAGATCCATACAAACCTTGTTCTTCTCCAACAACCGACATGAATATTATCGTTGCCGGAAATGACCGTTTAGCCATAACCCGCGCCAGTTCCATCGATATCGCCGTTCCCGAAGCATCATCATTAGCGCCGGGTTCAATTGCATTGGCATTCATCACATCCGTTACCCGCGAATCATAATGACCGGATACAATATAAACACGGGTATCTTTTGGATCGGTTCCTTTTAAAACGGCCAATACATTTTTAAGATGCACTGGTTTGTCGATGCGGCTGCCTTTTGGCTGGGTAAACGTATCAAACTGAACCTTCATCCTGCCGCCCGATGCGGCGGCATATTTTTCCATTTCGGCCTTTATCCAGTTACGAGTTGCTCCACTGCCTTCGGTTTTGCTGGTTGTGTCGCTCAGTGTATGCCGCGATTTAAAACTTACCAGCTTGCGTATGGTGGCTTCAATGTTTTTGGACGATACCTCATCAACCATTTGCTTTATGCCCGCATCTTGTTTAATAGTGGTTTGGCCAGATGCCTGGATGATGATGAATGTGGGGATGATGAATAGTAAATATTTCATAGTTGATTTTTTTCACGTAGAGACGCAATACTTTGTGTCTCCTGCTTTGCCTGGAAAATGTATAGAGACACAAAGTATTGTGTCTCTACGGGTTAAACAAATTTTCAAAATTATCCCCGTTCAAATACCATTGATCCGGGTTGTCACGAATATAATTTTTAATATTTAAATATTCTTTGTCGTTCCTGATTACTCTATCGTAATAGCGAGGCTGCCATGCAAATTCAATATCGTTGGTAGTGGCATATGTTTTAACTGATGATTTGTATCCACGCAAAATTGATGCGAGATT
>Ga0206874_1019_pt1 | contig 43955 bp, 37 predicted proteins | sample Alteio_BWOrgCont_12_FD_152629 | JGI IMG/M metagenome (GOLD analysis project Ga0206874, IMG submission 152629) | Enriched cells from forest soil in Barre Woods Harvard Forest LTER site, Petersham, Massachusetts, United States -... | ecosystem: Environmental > Terrestrial > Soil > Temperate forest >...
GCCAATAACTGCTATCTTGTTTTTTTGCATCTGTATCCGCAAATAAAAATGTCCTGCCTTGAAAATTGTTTTCCAGGGCAGGACAAATATATCAGATTAGATACGAGATTTCAGATAGCAGTCGCGAGATTTCTCTCTACACACACAAATTATTAGTTATCAGACGGTTTAACAAACAGTTTCGACTTATCTACCTTTTCAACCATCATGCCATCCTTCAAGGTTTTTGAAATAGCATCGTAAGGAGCGGAAACCACTTCATCGCCATCCTTCAAGCCTGATAATACCAATATGTAGGTATCGTCCTGTATACCGGTGGTTACCAGTACCTGTTTAATTTTGCCTGCCTTGTAAACAAACACATATTCTTTTACCTGCGTGTTGGTTGTTTTTGCCGGGGTGCTGTCGCTGTTGCCTGCATCGGCTGGTTTTGCTGCTTTCGGCTCTTCGCGGGTGGTTACTGCCTGTATGGGGACAGACAGGCCCCTTACATGGCTTGTGCGTATATCAACCGTAGACGTTAAGCCCGGGCGGAACGGCGAAGGGTTAGCAGCGGTTTTATTTAACAGCGCCATATATGAATCGGGGCTAATACGTACCTTAACGGTAAAGTTGGTTACCTGGTCGGCACTGGTGCCTACCACATTGGCCGAGCTGCCTATTTCAGACACTACACCATCGAATTTTTTATCAGGGAAAGCATCTACATCAATGCTCGATGAATCGCCAAGTGTTATGCGGTTAATATCATTCTCGTTCACATCTACATTCACATCCATTTTGCTAAGGTCAGATACGGTCATAATATCGGTACCGGCCATTTGTATGGTACCCAATACGCGGTCGCCTTTTTCAACCGAACGTTTTGAGATCACGCCATCAATAGGCGAATAAATACTTGTTTTGTCCAGGTCGGCCTGTGCCTCCTGAACCGATGCCGATGATTGCACCAGGCCAAAGTTTGCGCCAACCACATTTTGTTTGGCAGCTTCGAGCGCGGCTTTGGCGCCTACGTAGCTTGCTTTGGCGGCATCAAATTCGGCGGCGGTAAGCACTTTGTTATCATAAAGCTGCTTATCGCGGTTGTAGATAGAGGCCTGGTTGTCATAAGTGGCCTGTGCCTGTGCCAGCATTTGTTTTGAGTTGCCAATGGCGGCTTTTTGGGTATTGTATGATGCCACCGCACGGTCGTAACCTGATTTTAATATATCGGGCCTGATCTTACAAAGCAGCTGGCCTTTTTTAACCACATCGCCTTCTTTTACAGGCAGCTCAACAATTTCACCCGAAACTTCGGCAGTTATTTTAACCTCAAGGTGCGGTTTTATCTTGCCGCTGGCGGTAACGGTTTCGGTAATATCGCGTGCTGTCGCCTTTTCGGTGGCAACCTGCGTTTTATCGGAGCCGCCTATTACGCCCGTTACCTTTAGTATGATCAGCAGAACAATTAGCGCTCCAAGCGAGATCAGTATATATTTAGTAGTTTTTCCCATGATTCTTTTATTTCGGATTTTTCACTTTTATTTGTTTTTATCGGTGTTCAAGAGGGCTACGCCGTTTCGGATGTTCAATTTCGAATTTAATTATTGTGATTTTTAAAGTTGTATCGGGTTGCCTAAATAATAGTCGATAACCTTGCTCCTGAATACCAGTGTGTATTTTGCTGTTATCATATCGTTTTGGGCTTTATCGTAATTTGTTAGCGCGGTGTTGTAATCGAGCGAGTTCACCAATCCTACATCATACCGCTGTTTTATGGTATTAAAGGCATCTTTATTGGCCTCATAAGTCTGCTGTGCCGATATATAACTTTTTTCAGCTGCTTTCAGATCAAGCAATGCCTGCGCTATGGTTTTACCCAGGTTATCTTTTGCAAGCTGTGTAGTTAGTTGTGAATATTCATAATTCAGCTTTGCTTTCCTGTAATTTACCGAAGCAGTCGAATGGTTAAATATGGGTATATTAAGACTAACGCCTATGGATTGATTGAAGTTGTTACCAAACTGATTAGTAAAACTATAACCGCTGTAAATAGGCTGCTGTATAGGCGTAACTACAGTTTGCCCGGTACCTTGTACTGTACCTATGGGGGCTAAAACTGTGGTTGTACCCACCACCTGTTGTTTTTCAAGGTTTGAATAATTTGAACCCACGCCACCAAAAAATGAAAGGGTTGGATAAAAAGATCCTTTAGCTACTTTTACTGCCTGCTCATACCCCTTTTCCTGTACTTCAGCAAGGCGTACATCAGGGTAATGCTGCAATGCCGAGTTTATTACTTCATCGGCGTTAAAGGCTACTTTTATATCTGTTAACTTACTGATGTCGGGTTTCTCAATAGTAATAGTTGAGTCGGGGCTCATTTCCATATACTGTTTGAGTGTTAGAATGGTAGATTCCAACTGATTTTGAGCTGTAGTAAGGTTCAATTCAGCTGTTGACAAACCAGCTTTAGCCTGCGAAAGATCGGCAAGCGTCATGTTGCCCGCATTAAAATTTTTCTGCGCCCTATCCAGGGTTATTTGGGCTATATCAATTTGTTGTTTTGCGGCAGCTACCAGATCCTGGTTGGTAAGTATCGATAAATAATCAACCACTACATTTAACAGCAGGTCATTCTTAACTTTTTCAGTGCTGGTTTTATCAGCATCAAGTATCAGTTTATTTTCCAGTACCTGGTTTCGTAATTGCCCGCCCTGGAACAGTGTTACACCTACCGATGCTTGTCCGTTAACGTACAGGAACGCCTGGCTGGTGTATGAGTAGGTGGTTAAGTTGGGGCTGCGGCCAAAATTGTATGATGCCTGCGGGTTAACATTTAAAGTAGGCAGTTGATTGGCTTTTGCCTGCCTTACATCTTCAGCGCCCAATTGTTCTGTAACTTGCGATTGCTTTATAGTCAAATTGCGTTCAAGCGTTAGGGCTACGGCCTTTTGTAAAGTTATTACCTGCTGGGCATGGGCTGTAAAAGCACCAAAGGATAAAGTTATAAGGCAGATGAGGCTTATTTTTATTGATGTAAATATCTTTTGTATCATAAGGTTATGGTGTGCAAATTAAAAACAAAACCGGTTTATATTGCACTATTATATATTGTTTATGTAATGATGGAAACATTTAACTTATTTTGTATATGTACCTGGTTAAATCGCCCCGGCTGTTAAAAAAGCTATATCCTGAACTAATTTGGGATATAAAACCCGGTAAACCTTGCATTTATCTCACTTTTGACGATGGACCTATACCTATTGTTACACCCTTTGTACTAAATATTTTAAAAAGATACTATGCCAAAGCCACCTTTTTTTGCATTGGCGATAATGTGACTAAGCACCCCGACATTTTTGAACAGGTAAAAAATGCCGGTCATGCCATTGGCAACCATACTTACAACCATTTAAAAGGCTGGGATACAGCCGATGATATTTACCTGCAAAATACAATAAAAGCCGATAAATTATTGCATACTAATTTATTCCGGCCGCCTTACGGGCGTATTGCAAGATCGCAGATAAAGTTGTTAAAAAATGTTAAGCCCGATATAAAAATTATTATGTGGGACGTGCTGAGCGGCGACTTTGATGTTACGCTAAGCCCCGAGAAGTGTTTGCAAAATGTGCTGAAGTATACCGAAAGCGGATCGATAGTGGTGTTTCATGATAGTTTGAAGGCATATGAGCGCCTGGAATATGTGTTGCCGAGGGCGATGGAGGTTTGGAGTAAAGCGGGCTTTTCATTCGGAATTTTATAGCGATGGGTTTTAAACCCATCGCTTATGGATGAAGTTTTATTTCTCCCTCACAAAATACCAGTCATCATGCCCATAAACCCGTTTTTCGCCATAGTTGGCTTCCTGCCCGTAGATGAGGGTGTCTTTGGTGAGCCTTAGAATTATGATGTTGTAATGTTTCGTGGTATCGGCAGAGGCAGGCATATTTTTCCCGTTTATATTCTCGAATTGCAGGGCAATTTTAGTTTGGGCTGAGTTTAAGAAATAATGCCCTGAAGCTTTTAGACCCATCAATTCCACATAGGCCCCGTCCGGATCAAAAATGCAGGTTTTCGCCATCGACTTATCGATTGGCTCGGGTGCTGTTTCGCCATTTCTTTTAAAAGCGAACTGGATCCATTTGTGGCAAAGCAGGTCTTTTTTGCTATTATCGGCTTTCATTGATAATAATATGGCAGTCAGCGCCATAGCGGTGCAAAAATTTAAAAGGGTTAATTTCATGGTTACTAATATATTGATTTAGTGTGATTAGTTGTAATGGAGTTTTTACAATATACTGCCCGTGATTTCTACTAATCGCTAACCTCTTATTAACTACTAAACTAATTTAGAACATCTATAAATAACAATTGTACAATAGGCTGACTTCCATTTAGCTGTAATTTTTGTAAATTCGCCGCTCTACGCCGCAGATGGCGCTATTTTTCGAATATTTACCTTTATAAAATCAAATACCATGGCTTTTGATTTAGATATGATCAAAAAGGTTTACGACCGCTACAGCACCCGTGTGGCTGCTGCCCGTAAAGCGACCGGTAAACACCTTACCCTAACCGAAAAAATATTATACGCCCACCTGAGCGAAGGCGATGCCAAAAAAGCATTTGGCCGCGGCGTTGACTATGTTGATTTTGCACCCGACCGTGTAGCGATGCAGGATGCAACAGCGCAAATGGCATTATTGCAGTTTATGCAGGCCGGAAGGCCGCAGGTTGCCGTACCTTCAACCGTACATTGCGACCACCTTATACAAGCTAAAGTTGGTGCAGATACCGATTTGGCAACCGCCAAAGATGTGAACAGCGAAGTTTATGATTTCCTGGCATCGGTATCAGATAAATATGGTATTGGTTTCTGGAAACCGGGTGCAGGTATCATTCACCAGGTGGTATTGGAAAACTACGCGTTCCCGGGTGGTATGATGATAGGTACCGATTCGCACACGCCTAATGCGGGTGGTTTGGGTATGATAGCTATTGGTGTTGGCGGTGCCGATGCCTGCGACGTGATGGCAGGTTTGCCATGGGAACTAAAATTCCCTAAGCTGATAGGCATTAAGTTAACCGGTAAATTATCGGGCTGGACATCGGCTAAAGATGTAATATTAAAAGTTGCCGGTATATTGACCGTAAAAGGCGGTACAGGTGCTATTGTTGAATATTTTGGCGAAGGTGCACGTTCACTTTCAGCTACCGGTAAAGGTACTATATGTAACATGGGTGCCGAGATTGGCGCTACCACTTCGATATTTGGCTATGATGAAAAATCGGCCGCTTATTTAAAAGGTACCAAACGCGCGGATATTGCCGAATTGGCCGATGCCGTAGCTGAACACTTAACCGGCGACGAAGAAGTTTATGCCAACCCTGAGCAGTATTTTGATCAGGTGATAGAGATAAACCTGAGCGAACTGGAACCACACGTAAATGGCCCATTCACTCCGGATTTGGCATGGCCAATATCAAAATTCGCAACAGCAGTAAAAGAAAACGGCTGGCCTACCAAACTTGAAGTTGGTTTGATAGGTTCATGTACCAATTCATCATACGAGGATATTACCCGTTCGGCATCTATTGCTAAACAGGCTACCGATAAGCATTTAAAAACCAAGGCTGAATTTACCATTACCCCGGGTTCGGAGCTGGTACGCTATACCGTTGAGCGTGATGGTTATTTAGGCACTTTTGAAGATATGGGCGGCGTAGTATTAGCTAATGCTTGTGGTCCTTGTATTGGCCAGTGGGCAAGGCACACGGACGATCCTACACGTAAGAACTCCATCATCACTTCGTTCAACCGTAACTTTGCCAAAAGGCAGGACGGTAACCCGAACACGCATGCGTTCGTGGCATCGCCTGAAATTGTTACCGCGTTTGCTATTGCCGGTGACCTTACCTTTAACCCGCTTACCGACACGTTAACCAACGAACGCGGCGAACAGGTTAAGTTTGACGAACCTGAAGGCATTGAAATGCCGCTGAAAGGCTATGCCGTGCAGGATGCAGGTTACCAGGCACCAGCCGAGGATGGTAGCCAGGTAAACGTTATTGTTGACCCTAAATCATCACGCCTGCAATTGCTGGAGCCGTTTGCCGCATGGGAAGGCACCGACCTTAAAGGTTTGAAGCTTTTAATAAAAGCCAAAGGCAAATGTACTACCGACCATATTTCAATGGCCGGGCCATGGTTGAAGTTCCGCGGGCATTTGGATAATATATCGAACAATATGCTAATCGGCGCTATAAACTACTTTAACAATACTGCCGACAGCGTTAAAAACGAATTGACCGGTGAGTACGGCCCTGTACCTGCCACTCAGCGCGATTATAAGGCGCATAACATAGGTACAGTAGTAGTTGGTGATGAGAACTATGGTGAAGGTTCATCGCGCGAGCACGCGGCTATGGAGCCCCGCCATTTGGGTGTACGTGCCATACTGGTAAAATCATTTGCCCGTATACACGAAACCAACCTTAAAAAACAAGGTATGCTGGGTATTACTTTTGCCGATAGCAACGATTACGACAAAATACAGGAAGACGATACTTTTGATATTTTAGGTTTAACCACCTTTGCACCCGGCAAGCAGCTAACCGTTGTGCTGCACCACAAAGATGGTTCGACAGATCAGTTTGCCGTAAACCATACTTATAATGCACAGCAGATAGAATGGTTTAAAGCTGGTGGCGCTTTGAATATCATCAGGAAGCAAATGGCTTCTTAGTTTGAGGTTAAAGCTTAAAGGTAAAAGGCGAAAGCCTGAAGCCGCTAACTAAAAAAGCCCTTCTCAATTTTTTGAGGAGGGCTTTTTTTATATCGTTTAAAATAGGGGTAATATTATTTGGCGGTTTGGGTATCGTTAGTTTGATTATTGTAAACCGGCACCGCCGCGAACGATTGGGTAAAGTTTTCGATGATCTTTTTGCTTTCCTTCATAGTTTCAATATCCTTAACCAGGTCGTTACAGGTAAAAATAGCTATACCATAATCGCTCTTTGCTTCGTATTTTAATGAAAGGTTTAGCTGGCTGGTGTTCCAGTTATAAATAGCGGCATATTCTTTTGGCAGCTCGTTGAACTGGCCGTAATCTTTCAAAAAGTCGCGCAATGCTTTGTATGAATCGGTCATTTTAAAAATAAGGTAAATGTTAACTATCTTATTTTTAAAGGTGCGGATGGCCACCTGCTGCAAATTAAAATCCGAATCTACCTTTAAAAACTCTTCATCCTGGTAAACGTAGCTTACGCAGCTATCGACATCAAGCCCACTGTTGCCATCCATAAAGGCTAATTTGTAGGGCTGTATCTCGCTTATGTCCTCGCCCAGTTTTATATCTTTAAAACCATTGCATGCCTTTAAAAATTCGATAGACCCATTTTTGGTTTTTGAAAAGCCAAACAGGGGTATAAATAGTATAGCCATAATAAGGGCCACCCTTTTGTAATTGCTGAATTGATGTTTGCTGATAGGTTGCATAGCCGTGTAAAATTTAGCGGGATAGATGATCGCACCCCTTATAGTTGTAGGCAAGTATGGTGCTACAATTTTAGTACAACATAAAATAGAGGCAATTAATGGAAAAAGACAGCAAATTTAACTATGGCGTTAATAAATACAACTAATAGGTTAATAATAGCCGATGGCATTATGTGGATGGGATTTTAACTGTGAGGAATAAAATTCCCAATTACCAACGGGACTTTCTTTTCTGTTTAAAATGGAATTTATCATTGTAAGCAAAATGTTACATACAATGCGGGTAATTAGCCATTTAAACAATGGTATTATAAATTAAAAAGTGTTTTAGTAGTTAAATGTCTTGCTGTAAGGGTAATACTATCAGCTATTCAAATCCAATGAAAAATTATTGTTTACTTTTATGCTATTGAAATCCTTATGAAAAAACACTATTACATTATCCTCATCTTTTGCACATTCCTGTCGGCCTGTAGTTTGCCGCCCACTTACATGGGTGCTAAATTACCGCCTACCCAAAAGGTTGATGTTTATTATTCGGCCAATGAAGTTAAGCGCGATTATAAGGTTATTGGCCATTTGTTAAGCCACGTATATATTAAAAGTGCAATTGAACACAACATGGCTTCATACGCTAAAAAAATGGGCGGAGATGGGGTGATCATTATGCCGGCAGCAAATAACCGTATTGAAGCGGAAGTATTGAAGTATAAGTGATACGAATGCACACCCAAATGTTATTTGCCAATGACATTATATAGCCCCTTTTAACCGATATTTGAGTGGTTATTGTATTTTTGCAATAATTGAACAGTACAGCAATGAAGTTTTCGCTTTTAAAAAGCCAGGGTTCTGGTAATGATTTTTTCCTGATAAATATAAGGCAGTATAATGGCGCGATAACTCACGCCATGAAGAAGCAGCTTGCCTTATTTTTGTGCGACAGGAATTCTGATTTTGGCGCCGATGGTATTTTGTATGTTGACAACAGCGTTGCCGATGGTAAGATGGTAATATTTAATGCCGATGGCTCGGAAGCGGAAATGTGCGGTAACGGCATAAGGATAGTGGCCCGCTATGTTGCCGAGCAATTACAAAAACCTGATGTTGTTATTGAAAATACTACCGGCATAAAATACCCGCTTAATTTTGTTGGCGATTTTTATAACGATATAACCGCTTATGAGCTAAGCTTCCCACAGGCTGATTTTGCGCCTGCGGCTGTGCCTATAAATATACAAGGGCCCAAATTGATAAACGGGCTGATCCCGGAGCTATCAACCGAAATAAAATTTACGGCACTGGCATTACCAAACCCGCATATAGCCGGTTTTGTTGATGAAATTAACGAGGATAAATTAAAAGCCATTGGCGAAAAAGCCAATAACCTGCATAGCGTATTGCCCAACGGAGTTAATGTAAACCTGGGCAAAATAATAAGCGACACCAGCATATATGTAGCCACGTACGAACGCGGTGTAGGTATCACCTATTCGTGCGGTACCGGTATGTTTGCCACAACGGTATCGGGAGTTATAAATGGGTTGGTAAAAAAGGGCGAATGGATAACCCTGTTTAATAAAGGCGGCTACACCAAATGCCTGGTGAACGATGACTTTAGCGGCAGGATGATAGGTAATGCATCATACATCTACGAAACTGATATTGACTTTGATTTTGAAAATAATAAGCTTTATAATGCCGTGAATGGTAAAAAATATGCGGAAGAAATTGACGCGTACAGCAACCTGCTATTGCATGTGAACGAATTGAAATAATTTTTTAAAATAATATTTTCGGGATTTTATGCCATTTAATGGGGTTTTTTAGCAAAAGCCCCATTTTTTATACTCCAAATCGTACTATGTTTAGACAAATTGACATACTAATTAAATATTTATTATTATATTAGTGGCTTCATATGTATTGTAAGTGAATCTCACTTACTTATTGTGATAAGGTTTAGGTTTAAGCCTCCAAGCAGCGAGTGCGAGGAGGCTTTATTTATTAATCATGACTTAATATATTATTCTCAAATAATAATAATTATCACTTAAATTATAAGCTACTAAAAAAATAAAGCCACTTTTACAAGTTCATTATTTGTTATAATCTTTAGTATACTTGTAGTAAGGCTAAAAAATTAATGGATACAACATCAACGCGTATACCCGATGAGCTTTGGGACCTGGAAATAAAACCAAGTAACAGCTTATTCCAACTGCACCTTAAAGATGTTTGGGCCTACCGCGACCTGCTGCTGATGCTTGTACGCCGCGATTTTGTTAGTTTTTACAAACAAACCATATTAGGGCCGCTGTGGTTTTTTATCCAGCCTATTTTTACAACGCTTATATACACGTTTGTATTTGGTAATTTGGCCAATATATCAACCGATGGTGTAAAAGGACCGCTCTTTTACCTGGCAGGTATAACCGCCTGGAACTATTTTGCCGATTGTTTAAATAAAACCAGTACCGTGTTTAAGGATAACGCCAACATATTTGGCAAGGTATATTTCCCCCGGTTAATAATGCCGTTAAGCATAGTGGCATCAAACTTAATACGCTTTGGTGTGCAAATGCTGTTATTTATTGGCATGGTGGCTTATTACGGGTTCGCAGGGATATATTTCGGAATGAACTGGTATGCATTGCTGTTCCCGGTGCTGGTATTGCTCATGGGATTGTTAGGATTGGGTTTTGGATTAATAATTACTGCCATGACCACCAAATACCGCGACCTGGCTTTTTTAGTGACCTTTGGCGTGCAGTTGTTAATGTATGCTACTACGGTGATCTACCCGCTATCAACCGCGATAGCCAAATACCCCAAATACGCATGGATAATTAAGTACAACCCCATGACGCCTATTATTGAAACCTTTAGATACGGCTTTTTAGGCAGGGGCAGCTTTAGCTGGGGCAGCCTGGGCTATTGCGCCGGGGTAACCATTTTTGTTACCCTGCTGGGCATTATTATATTCAACAAGGTGGAGAAGAAATTTGTTGATACCGTATAGCTTGAGCCGGCATATTTAAACTTCGATTTATAGTTCATTATCGGCTTTCTCTATGAAAGTAAACGACAGGTAAGAAATTGCCTTAAGATCAATGATAGGCTAATTGATCGGTGATCAGGGATGTGAGCTTTTTTGATCCATCCTGATTAAGGTGATCTTGGTCTTTAAAAAGCTTGTAATCGCTAAAAGCCGGGTCATCCTCATAATTTAAAAAGCGCACCTCAGGATGTTTTTCACATAAACTATCAACTGTTACAATTGTAGGGTCGGGATGTAAAAACGTACAATATGAAGGCGACATCACTAAAAACATCTTGATGTTCTTTTTCTTGAGTGTTTGTAACATATCTTCCAGTACTTTAACCCTTTGTGGTATAACCGGCCCAAATTTAACTAATTCACGGGGGGCATACTTCATGGTATCAGTAAAGGGGATATAGCCTTCCACATCAAAAATGGTGTGATTTGCAGCCAGGTGGTTATTCAAAAAAAGAGTGGAAAACATGGAGTTGTATGGATACATTTTAGATGCCAGTTTGTATTTTTCAAATTTGCCATCGTATTTAATGTAATTATAAACTGCAGGATTATCATGGTACGGGAGTATTTCCGCTAATTTTCCGTATTCTGATAACGAAAACTCACCCGGGCGCAGATCAAGGATAATGGTTTTGGGTGTGTAACGTTCCAATACAGCAGCCATTGTGGCTAAACAATAATACATGCCAATACCATCCCTGCCACAATTGTAAGCTGTGGTATTTAATTTGCTTTCAAAGGTTGTTGTTATGTAATTGTGGTTGGCCCTTGACGAACCAAATATTAACAGATCGGCTTTTGTATTGTTAACTACATAATTTGCACGGTAAAAGAGGCCGCCCTTTTGGTTATCGTAATAACGTTTCATCAGGGTTCCGACTATGGCGTCTACCAACACAATGCCTACAACAAATATGAGGAATTTTTTGGCGAACCTTGCTAATTGTGATTGATTTGATAAAACCATATTAAAATTGGAAATAAATAAACTGGCTACCGTCAAATACACCGAACAACATGATCAAAACAATTAAAGAATAATAGGTAAGTTGCCTTACTACGGCGTTACTATTATGATAAAGACTAAAGTTGTTAAACAATTTATGTTCCTCAATAAACTCTTTTACAAGCAATACCAACAAAAATACCACTGCATAGATCATATCCCTGTTTGAAAAGCCGAGGAATAACGGCCCACGTACAAACAATATTCTTTTAATTATTGTATCTGCCTGTTCCATTGATGTGGCACGAAAGAATATCCAGGTAAAGCAGGCAAAAGTAAAAGTGAAAAGAATAGATAAATTAGTGTAAATAATTCTCGGAATGGCCTTGGCAGCTTTTTTTCTGAACTTTTTCGTCAAGGTTTCATAACAAACCGCTAAGCCGTGAAATACACCGAACAATATGAATGTCCAGCCGGCGCCATGCCATAACCCGCTTGTAAAAAAGGTGATCATAATTGCCAGCAAAATGCCGGTAGTACCCCAATATCTAAAATTAAACGATAACGGCGTAAATAAATAATCGTTAAACCAGGTTGATAAGGATATGTGCCACCTGCGCCAAAACTCGGTAACATTACGGCTAAAGAATGGGAGGTTAAAATTGGTCATGAGTTTGAATCCCATTACTCTTGCGCTGCCGATGGCAATATCAGAGTATGCCGAGAAATCGCAATATATCTGGAAACCGAAAAATATGGCTGCCAGCGTAAGGCTTGTTCCATTATGATGTTTGTAATTGGAATTGATGGCGGCTACATAAATGGAGAGCCGATCGGCAATAACCACCTTTTTAAAGTAACCCCACAACATTCTTTTTAAGCCCTCAACCACGTTACTATAATCAAATTCGTGCTTTTCATAAAACTGGTGGAGCATATTTTGAGGCCGCTCGATAGGGCCGGCAACCAATTGGGGATAAAACATTACATAAAGTGCATATATGCCAAAATGTTTCTCGGCTTTTTGCTTGTTACGGTAAACCTCGATTACATAGCTAAGGCTTTGGAAGGTATGGAACGAAAGGCCTATTGGCAGCAAAATTTTAAGCGGGTTTACCGGGTAATGCCAATGTGCAGCCTCGGCAAGAAGCCTTATATTGTCGTTAAAAAAGTTGAAATACTTAAAAATGATCAGCACAATACAGGTAGAAAGTATGCTTAGCACCAAACACGTTTTTCGCCGTCGTTCACTCGTGGCTTTACTTATATAGATAGCTGCGAAGTAATCGATAAGTATGGTTATTAAAAGTATTAAAATGTATATAGGCACAAAAAACATGTAAAACACACAGCTTGCCAGGAGCAACAATATCCACCTAAACCTGTGCGGGCTTAGGTAATAAGCTATTGTAACGATAGGAAAGAAAATAAGAAACTCAAATGAATTAAATAACATTTTTTGCTTTACCTTAAGTGTATAATTTAGTTATTTGCATAGGCTGTAATGACCGTAAAATATATGGTTGTATTTATGTGATGCTCAACAATTCAATTAACCCGTAGGATACCTGGAGAAAGGCTACCTCTCTGTTGCCGAACAATATTGCAGGCTTAGGTGGCGATACCAAAAATGCGTTCTCTTCGATAAGGGTGGCAATGGCTGCGTTAATATCTTCAACCTCAAAGCAAATATGGTAATAGGTGATCCCCTTTTTTGTAAGGTTTTCCACTCTTTTGCCCGAAATCAATTCAAGGTTAGTTCCATCGGGCAAGGTTAACATTACCAAATGTGCATCCTGTTCTTTATCATAAACAACCGCGCTTTGTGTAATATGAGGGTGGATTTTTGAAAAATTAACGATCTCTTCTTCAATATCCTTACAAGCAATGCCAACGTGGTGAAATTTCATATTATCAGCCCAATTTGGTTTTTATAGAATCTACCAGTTCCCCAATATTGTTCCAGCTTTGAATTTCGCCTGAAGTAAACTTCACTTTAAATTTCCTTTCAAGGCCAACTACTAAATGTATATGGTTCAATGAATCCCATTCGTCTACATCCATAGCGGTTGTGTTGTAGTTAAGTACAATGTCATCATTGTCAAGTACGTCTATGAACGTATCGTTTACTTTTTTTAATATTTCTTCCCTATCCATATTATTTATTATTTATTTGCTTTTAATAAAAGTTTCCTTTTTTATATAATTGTTAACGTCGAGTATCCAATATTCCGAGGCGGCTTCAAAACCAAGGTCGTGATAATGGTTTTTTACCATTTCATTTTTTTGTGTAGGCAGGTATTCGCCCTTTAGCCGGGTATAACCGATTTTGCCGGCGAAATCTGCAATTGTATTCAGCACAAAATGTTCCATACCTCTTTTTAATACCCTGCAACTCATTAGCCATGTATTTATAAACAGCGTTTGTTCATCTTCCTTTTCTAAAATAATAATACATATCAGGCCGTTGTCGCCATACTGGTCTTCAAGCGTGAATGAAAAGGTAAAAGTATTTGGGTTAGCGGCAAGCAATTCAATATCCGTTTCGGTATACCTCATGGTACGTAGATTGAATTGATTTGAACGTTGCGACAGTTGGGCTACCCTTGGCGTGTTAAATTTATTAAAAGGCTCGATCTTTGAAACCATATCGAGGCTTTCCAAATATTCATTTTCATTTATAAAGTTCTTCTTTTTGCCGGCGCGTTCAGCTTCTATTTGATATTGCTTTGTACGGTTTTGATCTTCGGACGAAAAAGCAACCGTTTCAAAAAGGCCCAGCGAGTACAAATACTCGAGATACTCAGCAGGGTCTTCAGGTAATTCAGGCACGGTTAAACCGGGGATATTTTGCCTTACAATATTTCTTTCGAAAGGATTATCATCCAGGAATACCATGGAATCAAATCCGATATTCAGTATCTTCTGAATCTGTATAATATTATCTGCCTTATTTTCCCAATTTGCAACAAACAGGGCTATATCATCCAACTTCAGGACCATATCCGGGTGTTTTTCAAACGGCTCTTTGGCAACCGACTCGGTATTTTTGCTGCATATGGCAAGGATAATTCCCCGGTTCTTTAGTTTTTTAAACCAGTATTGCAATTCGGTGAATGCTTTGCCTATGCCAAGGCTGCCCAGTTGGATGCTTTCAAGGCCGTCATCGCCTATTATACCGCCCCACATGGTATTGTCAAGGTCAATAATCAGGCATTTGTTAAATTTCCCGTTCATTGACGCTATCAGGTCGAGCGTTTTAAAAGCTAAAAGCGGCAAAACATCAATACTTAAAACCATGTCGGTATTAATGTATACCGAAGGTTGGAATACAGATGCCTTTCCTATCTGATTTTGGATAGACGAAAGATCGACCAGATAGAAATCGGCATTTGCTGCCGCATATTCCATCAATTCGTAGTTTAACTTCCGGAGCTGAAACAGGAACGATTGTTGTATACTGTTGGCATAATTGCCAAATACATTATCATCTATCTCCGTGTAATTATAATAAATGATTTTTGCAGCGGTCCTCGACCTGATAATTGAGCACAGGTTGCTAACCTGGTCCATGCGCAACGACGCTAAATTCCCGTAATCCTGCGGCTTTGATTTATTATACTTGGCCAGCAGCTTATGCGAAGAATGAAAGAGTATGATTAACTGGGGATTGTGATTATAAAGTTCCGAGTTTTCGTCAAATATCTGTTGTTCGATCTGGTTAAAATCCGCTTCAAATATCTGGAGGTCGAACCCTTTTTCATAACCGGCCCCGCGTAAGGCCTGGTTTAAAAATTGAGTAGCTGTGTCGCCCAGTAACGCTACCCTGATGGGCTTTAATCCTGAAAATTCTTTTTTTAAGTTTTTCCTTAAATCAGACAATAACGTCATGAGTAATAGTGATAATTAATTAGGTTAATCTCGAAAAATATTCAATAAATACAACTAATCATTGAAATTTTTTCAAAAGAATTAAAAGCTATGTTGTAAATATAATAAATGTGTATATTAAATAAAAAATGTTTTTCATAAAATGTATGTTATGATTTTATAAAGCTAAGGCGGAAGATTTGCCCATCGCACCTATTCCTGCTGCAGTGTAAATAATATTTAGTATTTACCGGGTAAGCTGATCAGACCATTTTTTCGTATCTCAAGCAATCAAAGAATATGGTTTTATTGCCATCATTCGCCTAAATAAAACCGTAGGGAACACTTTTATTTAATTCCACATATTATATATTTGCAATCCGGAATTTTTACACCTCGGGATGTAGCGTAGCCCGGTATCGCGTTCCGACTGAAAGTCGGGAAGGTCGGTAGCAGGCGAACTATATTGTTAAAAATTGTTCGGGATGTAGCGTAGCCCGGTATCGCGCCAGCATGGGGTGCTGGAGGTCGGAAGTTCGAATCTTCTCATCCCGACATTGAATTGAAAAAGTCTTTAGCTGAAAGGTTAGGGACTTTTTTATTGTAATTTAAGTTCGATGGCATTTTTTGGAGTATAGGTTGATGAATCCGCAGGGCCGACGTATTTCATAAACTTAATTAGCCTTTCGTATGCTTGTGGATATTTTTTATCATCAAGCCTGTACCTGTTCACACCACCTATTGCCGCCGCTTTACCATATTTAACACTATCATCGGGGTTTACCACAAAGGCACCTACATAGCTGCCTGCGATCCACTTTGGCTTAACCATTTTAAAAGTAGTAGAATCAACAAGGTACTCACGGTCGTGCGTAACAATAACCAATGCAGGCTGATAAGCCCTGCGCCCAATTAGAGAAATATTTTGGGTTTGAGCGGATACCCGTAAAGATATTGCCGTAATAAAAGCAATGATGATTAAAAGCTTCATTTAATAAAGATATTAAAAGCAATATAAACTATTAAGATTTTACCTTGTGCGATTATTTACGGTATCGCGCCAGTATGTGGTGCCGGAGGCCGGAAGCCCGATCTTCACATCGCGAACATTTAAGTTAAAAGTCTTTAGCGAAAAGTTTAGGCATTCAAACGCATATCACGAGCGGAACTCATTCATTTTGAGGGCCAGGCCGCTTTAATCTAACCGATCGAAATCGAAACCCGAGTTCTTTTCCTATTCCTATAAAACTATGGTGGTTAAGGGGAAACTCGAGTATAACATGCGCCAGGCTTAATAAAAAAAGCCATTTAATGCCCAGGTGGTAATTATAAAAATACAGGACGACCGAAGCTATCCATATAAACCCGATAATTATTGCCCGCTTAACAGGTATGCGGTGCCAATTGATAACCTTGGTTTTACTAAACCAATTAATATAATGATAGGTGTAGGCAAAGGCTATAATTCGCGTTAGCACAATACTTGCCTTGTTGGTGTAAATGTTTATATGCTGACTGCGCAAAGTAGTGGTATTTAGATTTGCAAAATACCCGTAACCATTTATTGCCCATGCTGTTGGTTGCGTGTTGTGGTTGGTAAATAAAACTGTTAACAATAACGGGCAGGCCAAAAAAACCATTAAGGCGATATAGCCCGAAATATGCTTGCTTTTTAATGCGCCATGCAGCAGAAATGCCCCGGTAAACAGGTAAACATGTATGAGCGTAGGTATATACAGCCCGAAAATTGTACGCAGCAAATTGTTTGTAAGTAAGAAATAGCCCGCCACAACCAGCAGGGTAAATGCTAATGCTTGCCTAACTCGTCCTTTTACAACCAATAATATGAATGATAAGCCAAAGGTGTAATAAAGCAAATTGGCAAATGGGAGCTTAAGCAAAAGCGTGATGATGATAACAGGCAGCAACAACAAATAATCGTACTTTTTGGTGGTAAAGAATTGGCGCTTGTTAAGCCATGAGATCTCGGTAAGATAATGTGCGGGGCCTAATATGGCATACGATAATAACACCAGCTCAAACGGTATAAACACAGCCAAACAGGCCGAAGCCAGCATGCCCAGCACATTATAATAATTAATACGGTTTAGCTGTACGGTATTCATTGGGTGGGTTAATATAACCTCTACTTAACAAAGCTAATTTATATTATTGTTTAATTGCTGGTGGGAAGTTTTTAGCCAAAAGGTTAGGGACTTTTTTTGTAGGTTTAGAATTTATATGGCCGCCTTATTCATTTTTTTGATCATTGTATTTGTAATAGCCGGGATCATAGCCAGTTGTTACTTTACTTATTTTATAGTCAAGCCTTATCTCCAAACTAAGGATGGCAGAAAGCTTGCTTTAAAGTATTTTCTCATACTAGCTGTTATTGCCTGGGGCGGGGCAGCATTGGCTTGGTATCTGAATAGACAGCCAGCCTATTTTGAACAAGGAATCGAGCAGCTTCATACAAGCAAATATATTACCGAAAAGATGGGCGATTTCAGTTCCTACACATTAAATTCTAATAAAATTATTAAGGAACCGATCAGCCCGGCTGTTTTTCAGGTTGAAATAAATAGTGACAGCCTGAACCTATTCCTAACTTGTACAATGAGCAAGATTAAAGAAAAATGGGTGTTAGTTTATATCAAACAGGACAGTGTTCGAATTAATAAACAATAAAACAGTTGATGCCTGTGCGGACACAGGCATCGGATTTTTTTTAATCTAATTCACACTGAATCGGAATAACAAAAAGCCTCACCATAAGTGAGGCCTAAAGTTATAATAGGGGCAACATTTTTATTAGTTTTTAGATATTTATCTCAACCCTACAATCTCCCTACATCCCCGCGCTCAACCCTTTTGCGGTACGACCAATAGAATACTATCGGGAATACAAAAAGATTGAAGATGGTGTTGGTGATCAAACCGCCTATTACCACTATGGCCAATGGTTTTGATGCCTCGGAGCCGATACCGTTCGACATAGCCGCGGGCAGCAGCCCTATGGCAGCCATCATGGCCGTCATTAAGATGGGGCGCAGGCGGTCTTCAACACCGGCCCTGAGGGCGTCGGGGAATGTTTTCCATTTGGTATGGTGCTTTAGCTCCTTAATATTGCTTTTGAAGCGGGTGATGAGGATGACGCCGTTTTGCACACATATACCAAACAGCGCGATAAACCCTATACCCGCCGATATATTAAAGTTTATGCCTGTTACCAGCAGGGCCAGAATGCCCCCCATAATGGCAAACGGAACATTGTTAAGCACCAGTAATGAATCGGCAATAGTGCCGAACAGGATGAACAGGATAAAGAATATGATGAGCAAGCTGATAGGCACTACCTGCGAAAGACGCTTGGTTGCCCGCTGCTGGTTCTCGAAATCGCCGGCCCATTCCAGGTGATAACCTTTGGGGAGCTTGATCCTGGCGTTTACTTTACTCTGCGCCTCGCTGATAGTGCTGCCCATGTCGCGGCCACGGATAGAGAATTTGATGGCACCATAACGTTGGTTCTTATCGCGGTAAATGATGCTTATGCCGGTGATCTTTTTAATGCTGGCAATCTCGCGCAGGGGCACATTGTTACCGCCTAAGGTGGGCACACGCAAATCGCCAATGGAAACCTCATTGTTCCTGAAATCTTCGGGGTAACGGATACGGAGGTCGAACTTTTTTTCGCCTTCGTATATCTGGGTTACGGCTTTGCCGCCAATGGCCATTTCAATAACGGCATTGGCATCAGATGCTACAACACCATATTGGGCCATTTTGGTTTGATCGAGGTCTATCTGCAATTCAGGCTGCCCCATGTTGCGTATCACACCCAAATCCTCAATACCTTTTACGGTTTTTAATATACTGTAAATGGTATCTTCCTTGTTCTCGATATATTTGTAATCATCGCCAAACATTTTAACCACGATGGAGCCTTTTACGCCTGATACGGCTTCTTCAACATTATCAGATATTGGCTGCGAGAAATTAATGTCGATGCCGGGGAAATATTTTAACTTCTCCTGCATGCGGCGGATAAGCTGTTCCTTGGTCTCCTTTCGCTTCCACTGGCTTTCGGGATAAATGTCTACATTGAACTCGATGTTGTAAAAGCCGGTAGCATCGGTACCGTCATTTGGGCGGCCGGTTTGCGACATTACCTGTTTTACTTCGTCGAAACTGAGGAAAATGTTGCGCATTTGATTGGCCAGCTTAACTGATTCATCGAGCGAAATGCTGAGCGGGCCGGTGGCGCGAACATAAATAGCACCCTCATTCAGTTCGGGCAAAAATTCCGTTCCCAAAAAACTAAAACAGCCCAGGCTAATTACCAGCGCAATTATGGCAACGGGAAAAACGATCTTTCGTCCCTTGAAACATACATTGTAAAACCGCATGGCATTGCGCGTTACAAAGGCAAGGAACGCGTTATGCTTTTCTTTTACGTTTTTGTTAAGCAATATACTGGCGAGCGCAGGCACAAAGGTAAAGGTGAGCAGCAATGCGCCCAGCAGGGCAAAGCCCAGTGTCCAGGCCAGGGGCGAGAACATTTTACCTTCAACCTTTTGAAAGCTGAAAATGGGCAGTAAGCCGGTAATGATGATGAGCTTGGCAAAAAATATCCCTTTGCCATTAACCATGCAGGCGCGTTTTATCATGCCCAGCTTGCTCAGGTTCTTGTAGTTATCTTCGCCAACCTCTTTCTGCCGATGGTCGAGCACAACGAATATGCCTTCCACCATCACCACGGCCCCGTCTATAATAATACCAAAGTCGATCGCCCCCATCGATAGCAGGTTGGCCGACATGCCCTTTAGCTTGAGACAGATGAACGCGAACAACAGCGCCAACGGAATAATGAGCGATACGATCAACGTGGTGCGCCAATCGGCCATGAACAGGAATACGATAACCGTTACCAGTATTATCCCCTCGAACATGTTGTGCAGTACGGTGCTGGTGGCAAAGTTCACCAGGTTCTCGCGGTCATAAAACGTTCGGATCTTTACATCATCGGGCAGGATGGTATGGTTCAGCTCGCCTATTTTTTCTTTCAGCGCCGCTATTACCTCGCTTGGGTTTTCGCCTTTGCGCATCACCACTATTCCCTCAACCACATCGGGGTCTTTATCCAGGCCCACCTGGCCAAGCCGCGGCAAGGCCGATTCGGTCACTTCGCCTATGGTTTTAACAAAAATAGGTGTACCCTTTATGTTGTTAATAACAATATTCTTTATCTCATCAATATTATTCAGCAACCCTATACCGCGCACCACATAGGCCTGGCCGCTTTGTTCAATTACGTCGCCGCCTACGTTAACGTTGCTTTTTGATACGGCGTCGTATAACTGCAAAGGGGTAACGTCGTATTGTACCGCTTTTTTAGGGTCGACGGTTATCTGGTAGGTTTTTACCTCGCCGCCAAAGCTGTTAACATCGGCAACGCCCGGTACCGAGCGTATCTCGCGATCAACCGTCCAGTCCTCAATGGTTTTCAGTTCGCGTACCGATTTGTGGTTACTGGTAAGCGTAAATCTGAATATTTCGCCGGTTGGGCCGTATGGCGGTTCAATGGAAGGGTTAACCCCATCGGGCAGATCGGCATCGCCAATGTGGTTGTTTATTTGCATACGCGCGAAGGCGTAATCAACATCATCGTCAAAAGTTACCGTTACTACCGACAAGCCAAAAAGCGAAGAAGACCTTACGCTTGTCTTTCTTTCGGCCGGGTTCATGGCTATTTCAATGGGGCGGGTAACAAATTTTTCAACCTCTTCGGCGCTGCGGCCCGGCCATTGTGTTATGATGATAACATCGGTATTGGTTACATCGGGAAAGGCATCGATACTTATGGTACGGAAGCTGATATACCCTGCCACAACCAGTAAACCGGTAACAAAGAAAATAAAGAACTTATTTTTTAGCGCGAAGGAAAGTATAGCGTTTATGAACCTGTTCATGCTTAATTATCTTTTAATGATTCATACAGGTACACTTGCCTTGATGCCACAATGCGGTCGCCGGCTTTTACGCCGCTGCTGATATAGGCCCTGTCTTCCACCTTTTTTGCAATAACAATGGGCTGTATGCGTACATGTGCCTTGCCATCAACCACCAATACATAGTTTTTATCATTATCGAAAATTAATGTGCGGGTATTTATTTCGGGCAAGTCCTGACCCGAACGCGCCTTTATTTTTACGCTGGCAAACATTTCGGGCTTTAACATATCACCCGGATTGTTGATCTTCACCCTGGCATGCACCACCTTGGTATCGGGGTCGAGCATGTTGTCAATCCGGTCTATCTGGCCGGTAAATATTTTATCGGGGAATGATAGGGTGGTGATCTTTACCGGGTCGCCAATTTTTACGCTGGCAATGTCCGACTCATAGATATTTACCAATACATAAACGCTTGAAAGATCGGCAATGGTGAACAGGTTCTGGCTGTTGTCGGCCCTTACCTGTGTATTGCTGTTCAAATTCTTTTCGACCACGTAGCCCGATATAGGCGCTTTTATTTCATAACCCTCGCCGTTGCTTCTGTTTATCTGCATTACCGCGCCTGCCCTTTTATTTTCGGCTATGGCCTTCTGGTAATCGCCCTGTGCCTCTTCCAGATCTTTTTGTGATGCAAGCCCGCCTTTATAAAGATCTTGCGTGGTTTCATAAGTACGGCGGGAGCTGCGCAGGTCGGCAGCGGCCGAGGTATAATCTTTTTGAAAGCCTGCCATTTCAGCGCTTTTCATTATGGCCAGAGTTTGGCCCTTGTGCACCACATCGCCCAGCTGCACCTTTACGTTTTCGGCTATACCGCTAACCATGGGGTAAACCTTAACCATTTTGTTCTCATCGGGCGCGATGCTGCCTGTTAAGGTTATTTCGGTACGCGCGCTGGCATCTTCAACCGTATCGATCAGCAGGCTGTTCAACAAGCTGTCGGTAACTTCAAACTTGGTGTCCTTATCGTCCTGCGCGTCATCAGCATGATGGCAGCCCTGCAATGCAAAAGCAGTGATGCAAAAGCAGGCCATCAGCATAAATATTTTATAGGGGTTGGTCATATACATTATTGATTAAAAAACGGGGTGCCTGTAACATAGTTCAGCTGCTCAAGCGAGGTGATGCGGTTAAGCTGCAGATTATTTAATTGTATGGTATTGGTTTTATAGGAGTCGTAAAAATCAAGGAACTCCAATAAGCTGATATTCCTTTTTTCGTAGTTCTTTACCACTTCGGTTATCAGGTGCTCAAAGCTGTCTTTAAAACCGGGGTCGAAGCTGTTGTAAAGATTCTCGAGTCGCATGGCATTTTTATAATTACCCGCTACATCGCTCTGTACCTGGTCCTGCTGGCTCTGAAACTTTACTTTACTTTGGTCGATAGCTATGCGTGCCTGCTGTATGCCTCCCTGGTTGCGGTTAAAGAACGGCAGGTTAAACTCAATACCGGCGCCTAAAAAGTTTTGGCCGTAAGCACCCAGCTTATCGTAATTTAATGAAAGCGAAACATCGGGTATGGCGGTGGCCTTCTGTAATTTCAGGTTAACGGTATTGTACTCAATAAGCGATTTGGTGAGCGCCAGGTCGTAACGGTTGGCATAGGCCGAATCCAACAGCCGCTGGTAAGGAACCGCCGCTACTACGGCTTTTGTAGTGGTATCGATAGTTACCTGCGGGATGATGTAAACTCCCGGTTCGGCCTTTATGAGTAGCTTAAATTCGTTTTGCGTGGTATCGATACCGACGAGTAATGAATTGTATTCAACCTGTAGCGAATAAAGCTGTGATTGTATGCGCAGTAATTCTTTTTGGGCGATGTTGCCCTTGGCATATTGCTGCTTAAAAATACCCAGCGTTTTGCTCAATGAACTGATCTCCTGGTCATATACTTTAGCTGATTGTTCCTGGAAGTAGATGGTATAGAAATCATTCCGAAGGGTAAATTTCAGCGTGCGGAGCAGATCAAAAAACTGGTATTTGGCCTGTTCGACCCCTAATTTTGCCAGCTGTATATTTTTATTGCGTTTGCCCGCGGTGGAAATCAACTGCGACAGCCCATAAGTTTGCTCGCTGTAGGCATTGGGTACACCGCTTGCGTATATACCGTTTGAAAAGCTGAAATCGGGGTTTTGAAACAGCCGGGCGGTGATCACCTGCGCGCTGGCATCGTCAATGCTGTATCGCTGGGCAATAAGGCTAAGGTTGTTTTTTATAAACCTGTCTTCTGCCTGTTTTACGGTAATAGTTAGCGTATCGCTCGCTGGTGCTGCCTGCGATGCGTTTATACAGGTAAGGCTGATTAGCTGTATAAATAATAAAGTGCCGATAAATTTTGCGTACATAGATATTTATAGCGCAAATTTAGCCTTGCCATATTAGAGCAGGATTAAAGGGAGATTAGAATGGCATTAGAATTTATGGGGCTATGACGTATGGGTGATAAAATTATCATCTTGAATAAAAAATATCCCGTAGGGATAACCCCTTTGTAGAAAAAATAAGTCAAAATTATTGCTCCGTAGGAGCTACCCTTAAACGGAAGATTATGGGTTAGCGGGCGGATAAAGGGTAGCCTCTACGAGGCAAGGATGAGTATGCGGCTGTTTTTCTACAAAGGGGTTGACCCTATGGGTCATAAAACCAGGTTATCAAGATTATTCATCATAGAACCAATTTATTTATCGAACGAAATAACAATCGCCGTCCCTTGCCCCGGCACAGAACTGATTTGGATGGTACCATTAAAAAGTGTTATTATTTTATTGGTGACATACAGGCCAACGCCATTGCCCAAAAACTCGTTAACATTGGTGGCGCGGTAAAAAGAGCCAAAAACCTTTTCGATCTCATCGGCAGGGATACCAACGCCCAGGTCGGTTATGGTAATGGTGATGGACTTGTCATCGGCATATAAATTGCAATCCACACGCTTGTTTTCAGAAAATTTGAAGGCGTTGCCGATGATATTATTGAGCGCGATCGTCAGCAATTGCTTGTTTGCCGCTATCAGCAGGTTGTCGTGATCGTCGGGCAAATGCAGTATGTTTACCACAAACAGGCCCCTGCCTATTTTATAGTTCCAGTAGTCGCTCAGTTCCCATATCAGCTCGTCAATGGCCACCGGTTTAAACTCGGGGTGGGTGTAATTCATGTCGGCATGCGCCAGGTCGAGCAGGCTGGTAACGGTTTCTTTTAACCGTACGGCATCATGCAATACCGATTGCAGTATCTGCTCGTACTCGCTGTTCGACCGTTGTTTGTGCATGGATATTTCTATTTCGCCAATAATGCTGGTTATGGGTGTCCGCAGTTCGTGCGAGGCGTTGATAACAAATGTTTGCTGCAGCTCAAAGGCATTTTCAAGGTGCTCCAGCAGCCGGTTAAAATTCGCGGCCAGGGCGCTTAGTTCATCCTTTCCGTTCCCTTCATCAACGCGCAGACTAAGGTTACCGGCGCTTACCTTCCGCATCTGGGCAATTAAACTGCCCACGGGCTGTAAACTTTTTTTGGCGAACCACCTGCTGATGATAAACAGGCTTGCCATAACAATAAGCAATAACATACCCAGGCTGGTTATCAGGTCATTTAAGCGCTTGCGCCCTTCATGGTCAGTTGCCGAAACCAGTATTACAAAGTTCCCCTGGTTATCATTATAATATATGCCCACGGTTTGCCGCTCACCTTCGGTAAATTGCAGTTGCCTGTATTTGCGTACCTGGTTAATTACGTCGCTGGTCCAATACCGGTTATTGTCCTTTATAAACGAGGCCGCATCCTTATCATCATAAAAGCGAACCACTTCACCGGGCATGCGCTTCAGGTAGCGCCCCCTTACATGCGACAGTGAGTCAGCCGATATTTCATCGGCTTCAAGGTAAACCTGGGCGGCTACGGTTGCCCTGTCCATTAAGCGGTTGTAAAATTCAGACCTGATGTATGAGCGGAACGAAAAACAAAGAATAACTTCCACTATCAACAACACCAGGGTGCTGGTAATGGTGAAATAGAGTGAAAGCTTATTCTTTATCTTCATGGCCTACCTATCGTTACGTAAAGTATACCCCATGCCTATTACGGTATGTATCAGTTTCTTTTTATGGTCCTTTTCAATTTTTTTGCGCAGGTAGTTAACGTATACATCAATAAAATTGGTACCCGTATCAAAACCGATGCCCCACACCTGTTCGGCAATATATTCCCTTGATAATAACTTGTTGGGGTTGCGCATAAACAATTCAAGCAGGGTGTATTCTTTGGCGGTTAACACTATGTGTTTGCCGGCCCTTTCGGCGGTATTGCTCCAGGTATCGAGTTTAAGGTCGTCAAATGTCAGCGTATGATTTGGTTGAGGGGTAATATTCTGCCTGCGCAATAAGGCCTCAATACGGGCAAGCAATTCGCCGAAATGGAATGGTTTGACCAGGTAATCGTCGGCACCGGCTTGCAGACCTTCCACTTTATTCTGCACCTGGTCGAGCGCGCTTAACATTAAAATAGGCGTTTGGGTATTGGTGAGCCTTATTTTACGGCACAGGTCGATGCCGTTAATGTCGGGCAGCATTACATCCAGTATGAACAGGTCAAAATCGGCCTGATCAATAAATACCTGTGCCGCGGCGCCTGTTGCCGCTACCTTTACCGCAAAGCCATGTTCTTCCAGGCCTTTGCAAATAAAGCTGGCTACCCTTTGTTCATCTTCAACCAAACATATCCGGTTCATGCTTACAAATATGGTAAATGAATAGTAATTAATTGCTTGTGCGGGATTAGTAAGTATCAGGGGTTTTTTGTAGGTTTATGGTGCGGGATGATATGTAAGGGTCTCCGGTAAAAAAATTTGGTGCAGTGGGAACACTGGCCATTGGCTGAATAATAAAGTATTGGCTCAAAAAAGTACAAGTTTTACCTAACCGGATCAACAGTCGGAACGCCACATAAAATTACTTCTTTGGTATGAGGCTGGCTCATCTTATTCTTGTGCATAATAACCCGGCGCAACTTGAACGCCTGGTTAAGCGGCTCATTTGTCCCGCAACGGATATCTACATCCATTTGGATAAAAAGTGTGCTATAGCTGATTATATACATTTGCAGGAATTAGAAAATGTATTTTTCATTAAGGCAAGGGTAAGGATTACCTGGGGGAATTTCAGCGTTGTACGTGCTACGCTTAATAGTATGGCCGAAATGCTGAACAGTGGCAACCAATACAGCCATATCAATTTACTTAGCGGCGCCGATTATCCTTTAAAGAATGCCGGTACGATACAGGATTTTCTATTCGCTAATAATAATAAAAGCTTTATGCGCTACCGCCATGTTTACAATGAATGGAATGAGTCGAGATCAAGGTTTACATTGTATAGCCTGGGAGATTATAACTTTCCGTTCAAGTATAGCGTGCAGCGATTGTTAAATAAATTCTTGGAAGAGCGTAAACTTCCTAACGGGTTGCAGCCTTATGGCTTTTCACAATGGTTTACTCTTACACCAATTTGTGTGCGATATGTAATTGATTACCTTGAGAAAAATCACAGGGTTAAACGCTTTTTCCGGATGACATGGGGTGTGGATGAATTGATTTTTCAAACTATTTTGATAAATTCCCATCTTAAGGATACTATTGTAAACGATCATTTGAGGTATATAAGATTTGTAAGAAAAGCCAGCAGCCCTGATACTTTGACTATAGCCGATAAGGAAATACTGGTACGCTCGGGGAAGTTTTATGCACGGAAATTTAGAGATGATGTTGATCATGTTATTTTAGACTACCTTGATGAAGTTGTGGAAAAGCAAGTACCTTTTCGCAATGTTTTAGGTATAACCTGACCATTTAAAAGTCAAAGCCTTTAGTCGAAAGATTAAAGGCCTTTTTATACAGGTTTATTTGCGGTACAATGAAAAGGCCAATTGCAAGCTGAATAGAAAAAGTTTGGATTGTTGATGCCTGTGGGGACACAGGCATCGGGGAAACGGTTAATTTTTGCAACTCCCATTATACCCACTTTCCTTCATTACTATTAAATACTTACCCCTGTTCAACAAATTAACTATAGCCTGTTTTTTATTGGTTTGTTTGTTGTAATAAGCTTCGCAAATACGGCGGCCTATAAAATAGCCGAGGTCGGCGGGGCGGTTTTCATTTGGCGAGGCGTTGTACAGCCATTGTGAAATATTGGTGCTGTTCATTTGTGGTTCAAACTCCTGCCAAAGCGCGCATTCGTGCTGTAAGCCGTAAGTATTTAGCGCCCGGTTAATGTTGTTGTGCAGTATAAGCTGGGTTAAAAAGTCTGCACCGCCTTCGGCAAGCGACATGGATAGCAGCGAGTTATTTTGCCCGTTCCATTGTTGGCAGTGGATACTTTCGTGAGCTACAAGCGCGGTAATATTGCCGTCGGCGTGGCTGAACATGTGGTATAAGGTGCCTTTGAATTCAGAAATGTCCATTGTTGAATCGGCCAGGGCTATTTCGCAGCCTATTAAAAGGGTTTCTTTGTCCTTGGTTTTTGTGCCCCCGCCGCGGAAACAGCCGATGGCAAAACACACATCGGGATAATTGAAGCCGGGGATCGCCGCGTTCAGTTTGCTGAAGGCGGTATCTATGGCAGGCAGCTGCAAGGATAGGCGGTCTGTTTTTTTTCGTAATTCGATAAAATACTTAGGATATTTTTGCAGGGTAATCACGTATTCGCGCGCGGTGTAGCCCCGGGCTTCAATGAATTTTTTACCGGAGCGGCTCATCTGGTCGAGGTATTGGTGCTGGATAATATTTATACTGTCGGTAGTGTTATGCGCCTGTTTAAGCCGGTCGCAGGCTTGCCAGAAACGGGCAATATCGCCGGTTTCGGTTTTAAAGCTTTTTTTAGGGGCGAAGATCAGCCTGTCGATAAAAATGAAAAAGCAAATAATGAACCCTATTAAGAAAGCAAGCGACCTCATTTATGTGTGTCAGATTAATTCAAAATTGCAGATTTATTGCATCAAATTAGGTATAAAATTAGGCTTAACAGGCCCTTTTTTGTTCAAAAAAAGAATGTTTTTATGTGTTTTTCATGAAAATATGGCGTAAAATGTGTCTTAACCTATCGCATCAGGCGCTCATACATAAAACACCATCCCATTTTTTGCGTTAGTTCTTTTATACCAATGAGAATAAGGCATGCATATAGTCGGGTTTATCCGGTCGGTAAAAGGTAAAATAATAATCGCGTCAGTCCTGGCGTGTATTGCCTTATTTATGGCCTGGGAAACCAGCAAGGATGCGTCGCGGGCAGTACTTTATGCCTTTGAAAATATATCGGCCCCAAATGAAAAACTGCGTTTGGTTAATGAATTATCGCACCGCATAGCGCGGCTCGACCAGGTGCAGAAGGGGCTTTTATTCCGTAACCCATCAAAATACTACGGGTTTTTGTTAGAGACAAAGAAGTTGAGCTTAAAAATAGATACGCTAAAGCACCTTTATGTAAAAAACCCCACGCAGGTAAAGCGCCTGAATACCCTGAAGAAACTATTGCAGGACAGGGATAAGCTTTATATAAGCTATTTAAATGTACGCGAGGGGCTTATCAATAACAAGTCGTTTTCGTCGCAGGTGGGGCAGCTGAATGCCATGGTAAATAAAACCGCCCAGCAAACCGACAGTCTGGTTACCACAACAGAAAAGAAAACTTCGACCACTATGGTTTACCCCACACAGGATGAGCCGGCAAAAGAAGAACATAAGGGGTTCTTTAACAAGCTTTTTGGCAAAAAGGAGACGAAAACACCCGAAACGCATCCTTACCAGGTTGTTAATGAGGAGACAAAGGTACAGCAGGACACTATAGCTGTTTCGATGCGCGACAGCTTGTTAAAAGCTGTAGGAAAGGCCATGAAAACCATGGAAAGAAGGCAACAAACTCAAAGCGCGTTATTTGTAAGGCGCGAAGGGGTATTAAACAAAGCCAGCAGCAATATTATAAAACAAATACTTACCATACTTAACAAGGTACAGAATGAAGCGATAGTGCAGAATAATTTAGATAACAACATAGCCAAGGGTGTTGTTAAGCAAAGCATTACCCGCATCAGCTTTATCATGCTGTTGTTTTTTATACTCACCGGCTTATTGGTGTATTTAATTTTGCGGGATATTTCGCGCATTAACACTTACCGTAAGCAGCTGGAAGCGGCAAAGGATGAAGCGGAGTATCATGCGCTGGCCAAGCACCGTTTTCTTTCGAACATGAGCCATGAGATACGCACGCCGCTGCAATCCATCATCGGCTATGCCGAATTGGTTAAAAAGCAGGATCATCCGCAGAAAAAGGATATAAATGCCATTTACACTTCATCGAACCATTTGCTGCAGATAGTTAACGAGGTACTGGATTACAACAGGATAATTTCGGGTAAGTTTACTTTTGTTAACGAGGTGTTTAACATGCAGGCATTGCTTGATGAGGTGATCACTACGCTGAATTTTGAGGCAGAGAAAAAAGGTATCGACATAAATAAAGATTATGACGATACGGTTTCGAATTTTGTTACGGGCGACCCATTCAGACTAAAACAGGTGCTATACAACTTAATGGGCAATGCCATAAAGTTTACCCACCGGGGCGAAGTGAAATTAACGGTTAAAGGCAGGCAAACAGACGATCAACTACTTTATAATTTTGATGTAACGGATACCGGGATAGGGCTTGCCCCAAATGATACCGGGCGTATATTTAACGAATTTGAGCAGGCTGGTAATGGAAAGCAGCAACAAGAGGGTACGGGGCTTGGGCTTGCCATTACCAAAAAATTGATTGAAAACCAGGGCGGTAATATTAATGTAAAGAGCAAGTTGGGCGTAGGCAGTAGCTTTATTTTTGAACTTACATTTGAAATAGCTGCGGCCCCGGTGGTGACTACCGTACAAATAAACCCGGCATTGGCAAGCTTATTTAATGATACGGTTTGGGTGGTTGATGATGACCCCTTTATACTGGAAGTTTGCGCAAGGATGTTCGACCAGAACGGGGTGGGCTACCGGTGCTTTTCTTCGGCACGTGAAGTGTTGGATGCACCATGGGATTATAATGTAAAATGTGTGATGATAGATATGCGCATGCCCGAAATGGATGGCATGGAATTGTGCCGCCTGCTGCGTAAAAAGGTGCCTGCCGATACTCGCTTATATGCCCTAACCGCGCAGGTTATGCCCGAGGAACGCGCCTATGTTTTGGAGCAGGGGTTTAACGGCCTGCTGATGAAACCCTTTAAGGAAAAAGAATTGATTGAATTGATAAAGCATGATAACAGACAACCGAAAGGCAGTGACATACATGCGTTGATAAACATGAAGGCAATTGAGCGGATGACCTTTGGCGATGCGGCTGAAACCGCTAAAATATTGACCCGGTTTGCCAACGACAGTTTTAATGATATTGATGAGCTATGCAGTATGATAAACGAAAAGCAGGTAGATAATATATTGCTGATAACCCACCGTATAGCGGGCCGCACGGCGCAGGCGGGCGCGGCGGAGCTTTCAAAAAACTTCAGGCTGGCTGAAATGGAGTTGCATAAGGATGAGGTACTAACTCAAAAGTGGACAAGAAACATACTGGAGCTGGCCGACGAACTCCACCATTTGGCTACTGTTACCGAGCAATATACCCGGGAAATAATATTATGATTATCGGGCCTGTTATTTATCAAGGCCGTAGCGTTCCATCTTGCTGTAAAGCGTTTTGCGGTCGATATTAAGCAGTTTGGCTGCTTTTGATTTGTTGTATTTTACCTGGTGCAGGGCTTTCTGGATCAGGTTTTTTTCGTTTATCTCGTTCTGCGCCTTCAGATCTGATTCGCTGGTGGTATTGCCGTGATCGGCAAACAGCATTTCATCGGGCAGGGCCTCCGCGCCGGCAATATCGCCGGTAGTGAGCAGCACCATGCGCTTTATCACATTGTTCAGCTCGCGCAAATTGCCGGGCCAATCGTATTTGTGCAATATTTCTTTAGCTTCGGCTGATACGGCGGTCACTTTTCGCCCCAGCTCACTGTTGGCTTTTTGGATAAAGTATTTTATAAATATATCAATATCGTTCCCCCGCACCCGCAATGGCGATAGCTGTATCTTAAACTCATTAATGCGGTGATAAAGGTCCTGCCTGAAATGGTCCTGGCTCACGCTGTTTAACAGGTCGTCGTTAGTAGCTGTGATCATCCTGATGTTGACGGGGATATTTTTATTGCTGCCTACGGGTTGTATAACTTTTTCCTGTAAGGCGCGCAGTAGTTTTACCTGCACGTCATATTCCAAATTGCCAACTTCGTCCATAAATAACGTGCCGCCTTCGGCCCATTCAAAAACGCCTTTTTTATCGGCAATTGCCCCGGTGAACGCGCCCTTTACATGCCCGAATAATTCGCTCGACGCCAGATCTTTCGATAATGCGCCACAGTCGATGGCTACAAAAGGTTTTGCAGCGCGTTTGCTTTGCCGGTGTATCATACGGGCCACATATTCTTTACCTGTACCGCTTTCGCCCTGTATAAGTACTGCCATATCGGTAGGCGCAACAAGGTCGATATGTTCATGCAGCTTTACCGATTGCGGGCTGTTACCGGTTATAAATTCAGGCCCGTCATCATTTCCGGCAGCCGGCGCCGATGTTCTGTCGGCAAGGGCATGGCCCATTATCATTAAAAGTTCGTCGGGGTTAACGGGTTTGGTAATATAATCAAACGCGCCCAGCCTTATGGCCTTTACGGCGGTACGCACATCGTTAAAACTGGTCATCATTATAGCAGGGACCGACAGCCCCATATCCCGGGTTTTTGACAATACGTCAAAACCGGTACCATCAGTAAGGCGGTAATCGAGCAATAAAAGCTCAAAAGTATTTTGTTCCAAAAACTTAAGGCCGCTGCTTACATTTTGTGCAGATGTTACCTTGTGGCCATGTTTTTGCAAAAAAACCTGCAACATTTGCGCGAAAGTAAGGTCATCTTCAACAAGCAGTATTTTGGCCATAGCGTTTTATTTACCCTTAAGCAAAAATAAGGTATATGGCTTCATAAAGAAAATTAAGAGGCTTTTGTTTACCCGGACGGATAAAAAAATGAGTTTTATGACTGTTAAATAGCCGTAAATGCGAAAGCATTACAATTAATGTAAGCTTTCTATAAATAAGATGTTTTGCATAGGTAGATGCAGGGCTATCTATTATCTGTTGGGATATAACAGCCATCAGGCTGTTATATCCCAAACATGATAAAAGATATTGCTTTTGTAAAAAGCAAATGAAAACTTGGTTTATGCTTATTATGAAACCGGGACCACTATTTCTTAAAAACCGGTGGTTTTTTAGTAGTGGTATCTTTTTTAGCGTCGTCTTTTTTCTTTTCTTTCTTGGTAGTATCTGTTTTGATCGATGGATCGGCTGATACTGCTAATGTTCCGAAGGTGAATGCTGATAACAGCATAACTGCAAATAATTTTTTCATGTTCTTTTATTTTTAAGTTAGATGTAACATCATACTACATAATGATGCCAAAACCCGAAAAAATAATTATTGCACACATTATCAGCTATTTGGAAAATATCGCCAAAAAATAAAGTGTGGAGTTACTCCACAACCTGGTGAGAAAAGCAACAACATTAAATAATTGATTTCGTCGAAGGCGGCTATCGAGCTTTTTGACTAAAGAACATTATTTTAGCTTTACTAGAACCTCCACCATTTCTTTTTCACGGTATCTTCACCAGTTTTATCGTTCTCACTGCGTATCGATTCTAATGATACTTTTTCTCCGTTTTCAGGAAATAAGATGCCACCACTATCAATGTACTGCAAGGGAAAATATCCAAAATTCTGATTATCACGTCCAACAATAGTAACGTAAGCTTTTGTTAATTTAAAAAAGGCTGCAGGATCTTTTGCTACTCTATCTAAAAAACTGTTAAAAGTTTTAGCAATAGGTTTAAGTATATTAAAATGAGGCTGGGGAGTTACTAAAAATATATTGCCAGCATATTCTCCTTCTAAAAAAATCGTTAAACAACCGGGGCCATCATCAACTTGTGCAAATGCTAACCATTTGTGTTCACCCCGATAAAGTGTTTTAGTTTTATTGAAATCAATTGTCCCTGCCAGTTTTCCTTTCGGTAAATATAGCTCGGTAAATTTTATTAATTGATTAACGGGCAATTGTAATAGTAAAGGTTTTTTTTGCGCGTTTTTAGGGAGTACAGGAGTCGCTAAACTAAACCCATTACATTTAGCATAAAAATCAAGGAATTCTGCTAAATTAGGGTTTGTACAAAGTTTTTTAAGGTTATCTAAACACTTTGTATCAATATCTTTTTCGAGCCTATTTTCAATTTCAACCTCTGTTGCTTCTTTATTTGAATTTACATCAAATTTAACTTTCAATATTGGCCGATCCGTTTCAAATAGTTCAAAAAAAGTTCTCTTACTGTTCATCTTTTATTAGAATATTTATAAACCTTTTATAGCACCTTTTAATTAATAAGATATTTCCCATTAAGTTCTTGACCTAAGGTATCAAGAATCTTTTATTTAATATTTATGAATCAAAAGGATTATTCTAATAAAGAAAAAATAAAGGGGAAACGTTTTTAAACGTTTCCCCGACTTATGGCCTTTCTGATTATCGAACTAAAAAATAGCTTAGAATTTATAGGTTAACCCTGCCCCCAGTATCTGTTTTACCTGCAATAACGAATGGTATTCAGTAACACCGTTTCGCAAAACGGGTATCTGGGCCTTGGGATCGGATACTAATTCAACCCCGGCATTGGCTGTCACAAACTTGTTTACCTTCATATATAGGTTGGCGCTGTAGTCCATATAAATGTTTTGTGGCTGCGACAGGTAATTGGTGTACAATTTCAGGATGTTTTCAAATGAAATGTTCTGCACTAAGTTTACTTTGTAGTAAGCATCGAGCGATGCGCCAAATTCAAACAGGCTTTTATTGCCCGGTGTTACGCCGTAAGCGCCTATTGATGATAATGAATCATTTTCAACAATAGTAATACGCGCCGCGAAAGGCGAAAGATTCACCCTGAAATTATCCGATTTTTTATAAGCAAAACCCGGCCCGAAGGTTAAGTATGCAGGGGCAAAAAGCGCGGATAGCAGCGTACGGTTGTTTGAGGCATCATACGAATAACCATTGGTAAACTGTGTTTGAAAGTTAGCGTAGAAAGTGTATAGCCAATATTTAGCAGCCTGGTAACCTAATAAACTGTTCAGGATAATGCGGTCGTCATTTTTGCGCCAGCCAAGGCCGTTTTGCTTGCTTGAGCCATAACCCAATATAGCTTTATTGTCAAGGCTCCATTTATCGCGTTTGTAATCAAAATCGTAATCAAAAACCGCGTTTACGGCAAGGGCATCTGTACCGCCCGCTGCCCAGTTCGAGAATGAGCTTTGGCTTATTAATACGGTATTCTGGCCGTGTATGGTCCAGGGGTGTACGGTGTCTTTTGGAGCAACAGTTTGGGAAAATCCAACCAGGCCCGAACATAAAAGTAGCAGCAAAAGTAAGGTTCGTTTCATGTGAGTTTAATTAAAATTAAAAACGCAAACTTACAAATTATCTTTAAATAGCCGCAAAACGGGGGGGCACGATAGATCTAATGAAATTTTGTATGATCAATAAATGAGGATCACATGGCATCAACCAAAGCCTGGTGCAGCTTGGCTAATTCAATGGGTTTGCACAAAAAGCCGTTAAAGTAATGGGCGTACTCCTCCATATATTCGGCAGTAATATCGGCGGTTATGGCAAAAATGGGGGTTTTAACATTTGGGCCTTCACTATCGCGTATACATTTGGTTGCCTCAAAACCATCCATTTCGGGCATGTGTATATCCATTAAAATGTAATCAAAGGCGTTAAGATTTGCTTTTTCAACAGCTTCAATGCCATTTTTGGCGAGCTTGGTTGTTATTTTCCAGTTGCCCAGCAGCTTCGCGATCAGCATGGCGTTTATGGTATTGTCTTCGGCCAATAACACACTTTTACCTTGCAGCACATCCGAAAACCGGGGAGGTTTTTTATCGGCAGGTGTTGCCCGCTTAAGGTCAAGGTCGAAATAAAAGACCGAGCCATTGCCTAAAACGCTATTTACCTTAACATTGCTGCCATGTAATAAAACCAACTTTTTAACTATGGCCAACCCCAAACCCGAGCCACCCTGTTTACGTGTGGTGATAGAATTTGGCTGCGAGAAACTTTCAAAAACATCTTCCAGGTCTTTTTCTTCAATACCTGTGCCGGTATCAATAACCTTAAAATTTAGCGTATCACAGTATTGTGTTTTGTTTACCTTTTCCACATGTACCTCCACGCTGCCATTTTCGGTGAACTTTATGGCATTGGTGATCAGATTGCCCAGTATTTGAGAAATTTTGGTTTCATCAAGCTCATAAAACTCGCCAATGTTGTGGTCGATCTTCAGTTCAAGCCTTAAGCCTTTTTCTGATGCCAGGCTTGTATACGTGCTTTTTATATCGCCCAATAATTTGTGAAAATTACATGGCCGCGCCTCGATATGTGATTTTCCGCTATCGAGCTTGGTAAAGTCGAGTATATCGTTAATGATCAACAGCAAATTATTGGCGGCATATTTTAAGGATTCAACCAGTTCTTTTTCCTGGCTATCGGCCTTATTCTCCAATAATGAGGCTATGGTTATTACCGCGTTTAACGGAGTGCGTATCTCATGGCTCATGGTTGAGAGGAACTCCTGCTTCACAATGGCTGACTGTTCGGCTCTGTTCTTTTTCTCAATAATTTCTGCTTTCTCGCGCTGCACCTGCGCTTCTTTTTCAAGCAGCTCCATTTTGGTTATCAGCTCGTAGTTTTCAATTACCTTAAGGGTTTGGGTATTTATAACGGCTTCTTTTTGTTTAAGGTAAAGTTCCAGGTGTTCAAGTGCTTCAATCGGGTTGTTTTCCTGTTTATAAATTTGGTATAGCAGGTAGTTGCATTTAAAAGTTATGATAACAATATTATAAAGCCTGCTGAATTTTATTGCCGCCTGCAATAATGTTTTGGCCTTTTGCAATTGCCCCATTTCCACATACATGCGGCTCAGCTTATGGTAGGCCATCCCAAGGCCAAGCCTTTCGCCCATTTGCTGGTGTATGGCTATGGCTTCGTTATAGTCGTTTTCGGCTTTTTCAAATTGCTTTATTTTAGCATATATTTTGGCCCTGCCATATATAGAAAAGGCCATGCCGCGGATGTCGCCGGTTTGCTTTTTCATGGCGATAGCGCGATCGATGATCCCGAGGGCCTTTTCTATTTTCCCTTGTTTAAGGTAGATGCCCGACAGCGGGTTATAGGCATTTGATTCAAGGTTGCTATCGCCGGCTTTGCGGGCCGATTCAATAGCATCTTCATAGGATTGTACGGCTTTTTTCTGATCGCCGAAATATTCATATATGGTGCCTAATGATTTTTGTACGCGCGCCTGGTTATGGTGATCATTAAACTTGCGATAAGTAGCGAGGCAATCAGTAAGGTAAACAAGGCCCAGGTGAAAGTTATCGGTTTTATAATATATACCGGCAATATTGTATTTGGCATCGGCAATGCCCCTTTCATCATTCAGTTCTTCAAAATACTTAATGGCTTTTTCCGACATGCTCATGGAGCGGTTATGCTCGCCTTTTATCATCGAGAAAAGGGCAAGCTCGCTCAGGCTTTTACCTATAAGGGCTCGGTCGTTTATTTTACGGCTTAATACAAGGGCCTTTTTGGCAAGCTGGGAGCTTTGGTTCAAGTTACTGGTACGGCAGGTATATGCCTCGTTCAAAAGCGAGATCACCTGTTGTTTGTTTTCTTCGGCTACCATGTTCATATCAAGCAAACAAAACCATTAACTTAACCAACCTGTTTTATTAATTAAGGGTAAGATAAGTATTTTAATACTTATCTGAAAAAAATCATATTTATTGCATAAGTAATTGGCTTACAAATACTTTAATATGATACGTTATGCAGCCGTGGCTATACAGCAGCATATTACTTATACGAAAATACTATGTTTATGGTTACCTTTTTCAGTATTTATTAATTCCGCCAAATATCGGTTCAGAACAATCCATATAAGCAGGCACGCGCTATTTTTGCAAATACGCTACCAGTGCAACCATAGTGATCTGATACAAATGAACGGGTAATATACTAATATTGAGAAACAAGGTATACATATTGTTCAATACAAACAAATATACACCAGGTGATAAGTATAGGAATAGCAAAGTTGAACGCCGGAATATTGTGCTCCCGGCGTTCAACTTTTATATATTATTTTTATAGGTAGATGGGTTACCAGCGGCTTCCGCCACCGCCACCTCTGCTGTCTTTTGAGTAGCCACCGCCACCGCGGTTGCCGCCACCGTAACCACCGCCGCCGCCACGGTTTCCACCGCCGCCAAAGCTTTTACGGTCATTTGGCTTTCTTTCTTCAGCCTGGCTTACCGCTATAGTCCTGCCGCCAACTTCGCTGCCGTTTAAAGCTGTGATAGCTTGCTGGGCGCTTTCGTCGTCAGGCATTTCTACAAATCCGAAACCCTTGCTTCTGCCGGTTTCTCTGTCATTAATTAACTTAACGGAGCTTACTTCGCCATAGGCTTCAAAAAGTTCTTTTAAATCAGCTTCCTCTAATTTAAAAGGAAGGCTTCCTACAAATATGTTCATCAATTTTTAATTTATAGCGGGCCAAATTGTTTCGCCCCTTGTATTTTTTATACACCAAATATAATAAAGTTGTTTTATTATTAGTGTAATAAGCAATTAATGTTGTTATATATTTTAATCAGGCTTAAAAAAGGCGAAGAAAATTGAAATATTATCACTGTTTATTACTCCCCGCCGTTCTCTTTGCTTTCATTTCCAAGTTGTTTTTGTTGTTTTTTAAGCGCGCGCTTCTCCTGCCGTATCTGTTTTTTTGTTTTTCCGGCAGTATCGATCACTATGCCATCGCCATAATCAACAAGGGTGTTGTGATTTGGTTTTTTAACTTCTTTTTTATTGGTTTTGCTGCTTACCGTATCCTTTTTACTAAACAAGCGCTGGAAAAAGTTCATTTTCTTTTCAGGCTCCACTATGGGCATGGCATCATCGTCGTTGTTTTGCTGCATCAGGCTGTCAACTTTGGCGGTATCGAGGTTGCTTATGCCTCTTCGCAGGCTTTCTTTCAGGCGTACCTCATAGAAACCGTAGGCGTTACTATCGCGCTGGGCCTTGCCATGACCGGCCATTAAATTACCTATTAAATTAAAATAACCGTGCAGGCCCTGCCGTAAGCTGCCATCAGGCTGAAAGGCATAAAGGCCCGCCTTCGGGTTTGGCAGTAAACTTGCCAGGAAAATACTCTCGCCCAAAGTAAGCTGCGCCGGTGTTTTGCCAAAGTAATAGCGCGATGCCGCTCCAATGCCGTAGATATGATAACCCCATTCAACAATATTAAAATAAACTTCCAGCATCCTGTCCTTAGTTACCAGGTGGTTGTTCTCGATCATCCAGACTATTAAGATCTCTTCAACCTTACGTGCCAGGTTTTTATCGCGATTAAGGAATGTATTACGTATCAGTTGCATGGATATGGTACTGCCGCCACGGGTAAATTTCTTGTTCTTAAAATCAGTAGCTATTGATTTGCGTAACGATTCTTCAACAAAACCGTTATTGGTGTAAAATGAGGGGTCTTCAGATGTCATGACCGCGTTGCGGGTATCAACGGCTATATCTTCAAGCGGGGTAAAATCAGGGTTTTGCGGGCCAACCATAAATGGTGGTGGCTGGTTTTTTACCTCGTAAGGCTGGTGCATGAACGGCCTGTTGAGCATGGTAAGGTCGGTTTTGCCGTATTTCAGTATCTTGAAATGATCCTTATCCATGCCCGAACTGAACTGCACGCCATCCGGGTTCGAGGTATCTAAATAGAAGTTAAGGCTGTAGTTTAGTTTGCCCGCTACCTTTATCCCCTGCAATGAATCAAATGTGCCGCCGGGAAACGAATCGAATATATCCTGGGCGTTAAGCCAGCCGGTATTTATTTTCACCTCGTAAATCTTAACCGGGCTTAGCGTATATTTTACGTAAGGGTTAGCGGTAAGATTTTTTAGGTGGATGACTGATGAGCTATCGAGCGACACATAATTGGGCCCCACAAATACATTGGCATCAATTGACGCGTTGGGGACAACAATATCATTTTCGGATAAATTACTGTTGTTGATAAGCAGGTTTCTTATCGACCACGAACCGTATATCCTTGTTTCGCCACCACTATGACTAACTTTTGAAAGCCGGGTGGTAATGGTATCAAAGCTGAATTTTGTTTTAAACTTTTTTTCTATGATCGGCAGTTCCACCTTTTTGCCATCGGCATACAGCCTTACGTCAATGTCTTTGTCCGAAGGGTGCATTATACCGGCGAAGTGCCAGGTTGCCTGGCCATCGTCAACAATAATAGTTGATGTGAGGTTGCCATTTTGTATGGCGGCAGTGGTGGTCAGTAATTTAAGGTGCGAAGTATCGCTGGTATAGGTTAGCAGGAAGTTTTTCAGGTTAAGGTCGTCGGGTATTTTATAAAGGAACTGGTTGATGAGGTTACTGGCCAGGTCGGCAAGGTTAAGCTTTGAATTAGTAGTTGCCGTAGTATCCTTTTTCTTTTTAAATAGAAAATCGAAGTTTTTAATCTTATTAATATCGGTAAGGTTCAGGTGGGCATCATCCAGGGTTACCTCGCCTAATTTTACCTCGCCTATAATCAGCGGCATTATTTTAACGCTTACGCTTAGCTTTTTTATGGCCAGTAAGCTATCGCGATCCTGGGGTACGATGGTAATATCGGAAAATGATACGGTGTTAAGCCCGGTAAAATTAGCCGAACCTATTTTTATATCGAGGTTATAATCCTTTTTTGCTTTTGCTTCGGCGCTTACCAGTTCCTTTTGCAGGAACGCTTCGCGCTTTGAATAAGCGATGTAGCCGACAATTAAAACTATAACAAGTAAGGTAGCAAGTACAATACCGCCAATGCGGATATATTTAGGTTTGATACGCTGCATCTAAAAAAATTTATCCAAAACTAAACTAAATCTTATGGGATACAAACGTGAGGAGTAGCAAAATGTTTCCTGATTTAAAACAGCTTATCACTTTTCGGCGGTCACCACCCTGAACTTATTTTTATAAACTACATGCCCGTTGCTTTGCATATAGGGTTGCACGGCCGCCAAAACTGTTTCATGAACTTTATCGTAACCGCTGTTTTCAATAGCCTTTGCCGCCGGGCCTACTGATAGCAGCCCGCGCAAAGCGGTATCCATATCGGGATAATCCCAGACCGAAGGGACATCGGTATTATTCAGTATCTTAAAACTTATCTCCTCTAAAATACTTTCGAGCAGATGGTTCTCGGTTAAGGCAAAGGGGCCGGGCGCGCCCGGTGGAGGTGGAGGCAACGTGCTGCCTACAGCTTTAAGATAGGTGGCGGCTTCGCAATCTTCCTTATTGCCCCATATCATGACCGTTAATTTGCCGCCGGGTTTTAGTACACGTTTGGCCTCGGTCAAGGCGTTTTTAACGTTTGCCGCGTATTGGAACGAATTGAAGCCTGTAACTACGTCAAAAACAGCGTCGCCGAAAGGCAATTCTTCCATTTCGCCAACTGAAAAGTTAGCGGATGGCACGCGCTGTTTGGCTTCGGCTATTAATGGTTCGCTGGCATCAATACCAGTTACTTTGGCGCCTGTTGCATGGGCAAGGCTGCTGAATATGCCCGATCCGCAGCCAACATCGAGCAGGTTATCGGCAGCGCTTAATTTTAAAAAACCGAGCGCATGTTTATAGCCCGCATTGCCGGTTGGCTCCTGTATGGCTGCCCAATCTTTAGGGTTTTTACCCCAAAGCTTGCCCTGTATAGCTTGTGAACCCATAATTGCTTGATCTTTAGTTAGTGCAAGTTAAAAAATATTTTGATGCAGGCAGCTTTTAGCTTTATCCTTTCTGCTTTACGCTACTCCCCATTTTATCATTCAAATGACAAATTCCCCGCATGGTTTTAGTAAGTTTGTGGTGATTTATGACTATCACTAAAGAACAAATATTACAAGCCCTTGGCAATGTTGAGGAACCCGACCTGAAAAAGGACCTGGTTACCCTTAACATGATACAGGATATACAGATCGATGGCAACCGTGTTAGCTTTTCGGTTATATTGACCACCCCGGCGTGCCCTTTAAAGGCTATGATAGAGAATGCCTGCCGCAATGCCGTGCTGCATTTTGTAAGCAAGGAGGCTGATATACATATTAATATGACATCGCAGGTTACTACGCAGAAAAATACGGGTGTGCCGGGCGTTAAAAATATTATAGCCGTTGCAAGCGGTAAAGGCGGTGTAGGTAAATCAACGGTAGCGGTGAACCTCGCACTGGGTTTGGCAAAATCAGGCTCGAAAGTTGGATTGATTGATGCCGATATTTATGGGCCATCGATACCTATTATGTTTGGGTTGGAAGGTGCAAAACCCAAAGCCAGCCAAACAGTGGATGGTAAAACACGCATTGAACCGATCGAGAAATTTGGCATAAAGCTGTTATCAATAGGCTTTTTTACCGACCCTAACCAGCCGGTGCCATGGCGCGGACCAATGATCTCGACCGCTGTTAAGCAGCTTTTTAATGATGCCGATTGGGGCGAACTGGATTATTTGGTGGTCGACCTGCCACCGGGTACAGGCGATATACATATCACCATAACACAAACTTTCCCGGTTACAGGCGCGGTTATTGTTACTACTCCACAGAATGTGGCGTTAGCCGATGCAAGAAAGGGAATAGGCATGTTTTTGATGCCTGCCATTAATGTGCCGATACTGGGTATAGTTGAGAATATGTCGTACTTTACACCTGCTGAACTACCTGAAAACAAATATTACATATTTGGGCAGGGCGGGGGCGAGAAGCTGGCCAACCAGTTGGATGTGCCGTTTTTGGGCGAAATTCCGCTGGTAAAAGGCATTAGCGACTCAGGCGATGCGGGTATGCCGATAGTGCTGGATGAATATTCGGTACAATCAAAAGCGTTTATTGATATGGCTAAACGGGTGGCGCAGCAAGTGTCTATCTCAAATGCGATAGCAGCGGGTAATAGTATTATTGTAAATAATTAATAACTTTACTTTATAAATTAGTAAAAATGAGTTTATTAGATCAGGTAGAAGCAGCATTGGACTCAATTCGTCCATATTTGGAAGCTGACGGCGGGAATGTTTCTATTGAGGAGATCACTCCTGACCATATAGTTAGGTTAAAATTGCTTGGCTCGTGCGGTTCGTGCCCAATGAGCATCATGACGCTGAAGGCGGGTATAGAACAAGCTATAAAAAAGGCAGTGCCCGAGATTGTAGGTATTGAAGCGATAAACCTAACAGATATTGACGACCCCAACGCGGTACTCCCCGAAAATTTGCGTTAATGTTAAGTATTGTTAAATTGCATTGCGTAATGCAGTATAACCCTATTTTTGTTTAATTTTTCGGAACAAATTTTGACGGAACAAAGTGTAAGAACGAAGAGGCTGAAAGGCAGATGAAGTATATAATTGGCATATTATTTTTATTTATTACGGTAACGGCCTTTGCGCAAAACAAAGAACAACCGTTGGTACAGTTTAGTGGTATTGTGCATAATGCCGATAGCGCTAAAGTAATTGTGCCCTATGTAAACATTACTAATGCCGCCACTCATAAAACTATTTACTCATCAAATTACGAGGGTTATTTTTCGTTTGTGGCGCACGAACTGGATACATTGGTTTTTACCTGTGTAGGTTATGCCCCAACCAAAGTGGTTATACCTGCCAATGTAACCAGTAAAAGTTACACCGTGCAGGTAATGATAAGACCAATGATAGTTAACCTGCCAACTTTCCGTGTATTTCCATGGGCTACTACCGATGAGTTTAAGAAGGACTTTTTGGTAATGAAAATTGCCGATGACGACCTGGAAATAGCCCGGAAAAATGTTAACCACTCCACTATTTTCGCATTGATGAGCACCCTGGCGCGCGACGGGCAGGAAATTGGCGATGCCAACTACCAGGGTTTGAATAACAGTATCCTGAACCAGCACTCCATAACACCTAACCCGTTATTGAACCCGCTGGCATGGGGCAGTTTTATTAACCAAATATCGCAGGGCGATAAAAGCAGGCAAAGCAGCGGCGATTAACGGCCTTTTTTAACCGCCGGGAATTTCATTCTATATTCCACATCAACCATCCCTTTTGAAATTTCATTCAGTTTCTTTTCAATAAGGCGTTTGCGTAGCGGGCTAAGCTTATCGGTAAATAATTTACCTTCAATATGGTCATATTCGTGTTGTATCACCCTTGCTGCCAGGCCCGAGAATGTATCTTCATGATGTTTCCAGTTCTCATCATAATAGGATATTTTAACGATGGGCTTGCGGTAAACATCTTCCCTAATATCGGGGATGCTCAAACAGCCTTCGTTAAATCCCCATTCCTCGCCGGTTTCCTCTA
>Ga0206874_1020_pt1 | contig 43885 bp, 48 predicted proteins | sample Alteio_BWOrgCont_12_FD_152629 | JGI IMG/M metagenome (GOLD analysis project Ga0206874, IMG submission 152629) | Enriched cells from forest soil in Barre Woods Harvard Forest LTER site, Petersham, Massachusetts, United States -... | ecosystem: Environmental > Terrestrial > Soil > Temperate forest >...
ACGATCTCTTTGCCTTTACGGATGCGATCGAAGACGGCGACGATCATGGCGATCTGCGCGGTGAGGCGAAAGCTCTTGCGGATGTTGGCGGTGTGAAGATGCGATTTCTCGTCGGGGTCGTAGATGGAAAGCAGAGAGACGGTGGTGCGAAGAACTTCCATCGGTGAAGCTGTCTTGGGGACATCGTGCAGAAACTTGATGACATCGTCAGGAAGCTGGCGGGCAGCGGCGAGCTGATGAGTGAAATCGTTGAGCTCGGCGGCGGTTGGGAGAGCGCCGTTCCAGAGAAGGTAAGTGGTCTCTTCAAAGCTGGAGTTGTCGGCGAGAGTGTGGATGTCAATGCCGCGGTAGGAGAGGATGCCTTTGGCTCCGTCGATAAAACAGATGGACGACTCGTTGGCGACGACGTCTTGAAGGCCTTTGGGAGCGGCTGTGGACATGGGATTTCACCTCTAGAAATATGGCGGATTTGATTATCGAAGAGGGCGGATTCGATTGTCATCTTGGACGGGCGAATATCGGTGAAAGGCAAAACCAAAAGCTCTGACGCGGAGGTCGCGGTGGTTGAGCCGAGGTCGCGGTGTTTATGACTGGGAGAAGCGTGCCGGTGAAAATGGCATGAGGTCGAGGGCGGGGGTTTTTCCGGTGATGAGATCGGCGAGTAGGATGGCGGTGGCGGGAGCGAGCAGGATTCCGTTGCGGTAGTGGCCGGTGGCGAGGAAGCGGTGGCTGCCGGGTTCGACGGGGCCAAGGATGGGCAGGCGGTCGGGCGTGTATGGGCGCAGGCCTGCCCAGGCCTCCAGTTGCGGCGCATCTTTTTCTGTGGCGAGGGCAGGGAGAAGCGTGGCCGCCAGATCGCGAAGGTGGATGAGATCGCGGGTATGGGTGGACGTGTCAAAACCGGCATCTTCGATAGTCGCGCCGATAAGCGCTGTGCCAGCCTGCGTGCCAACGGTGCGCGGGACGATGTAGATCTGATCGCTGCGGTGGACTTCGCGCAGATTGCCGAGTGAAGGCGGAAGCTGTACGCGGAGCATCTGGCCCTTGCGTGGGCGGACAGGCAGTGTGCGGCGCAGCTCTTCCGGCACCCAGGCTCCCGTGGTGTAGATGACGGTCGTATTGGGAGCGGCTGTAGTGAGTTGGAATTCTGTGTGTTCGCGAAGTTTTATCCCCGTGTGGGGGATGGCAGCGAGCAGAGCGGCGGCGAGATTGCGGGGGTCGAGTGAGTGCTCGGTGAGGCACTGTGGCGGATGGCTCGACCGATATTGCAAGGTTGTGTCTGTTTGAAACGGGACCTCGATGCCGGAGAGCTGCTGGATGCGTTCGAGGAATTCGGGATAGAGATCTGCGCTGAGCTGGGTGAGCGGAAGCAGCGCCGGTGGGTTGTGGGGGTCATGCAAAGCAAGCATGCCGGCGGCAGCTGTGGAGGCGTGAGCGAGTGCGGTATCGCGCTCAAGAACCAGAACACGGGCACCACGGGAATGAAGCTCGAGAGCGAGCGAAAGGCCGATGATGCCGGCTCCTGCAATGAGGACGTCTGGGGCAGGGTGTGCTGGGAGGGAAGCTGGATGTGAGGAGCCGGAGGCCACGCTGTAATTTTAGCGGGAACTGAGCTTGGCAACGAATCCTGACACGAATGCATCTAAACGAGCTTGCGGTGTGTTTTCTGTGGCGCGAAGCAAATAATGTGCATAAGCGTGTGCACCAAAAATGAGCTTCGACACGTCAGACGGTCAGCTTGCGGGTTAAGCTGGATGTGGTTTCGAGCGCGGAACATGGCGCATAGTTCGAGGAGGATGGATGAGCGACAGTATGGATACGGTGGTGGAATCAAAGCCGCCGATGTGGCTGGCGAGCGTGGCTGTAGCTGGGCTGGTACTGGGACTGGGCGCGCTGATATGGATATTTATGTTGCAGGGCCATCTGACGACGACGCAGCAGAATCTGGATTCCGCAAACAAGCAGAATGCGGTGCTGGCAGAAAAGCTGCAGGACACCAACGAGCGCATGCGTGCACAAGGCCAGACCCTGGCACAGAGCGTTGGGCTGACGCAGAAGCAGCTTGAAGACAAGTCGAGCCAGCTTGTTGCCCAGCAGCGTGCCGCGGATGCCGCGACCAAGAAGCTGCAGAGTGAGCAGGCGCAAACGGCACAGCAGGTAGGCGCGGTGCAGAATGACGTTTCGACCGTGAAGACCGATGTTGGCGGTGTGAAGACGGATGTAGCCAGCACACAGGCTGATCTTGCGGCAACCAAGTCGCAACTGACGCGCGTGATGGGGGATGCCGGAGTGATGAGCGGCCTGATTGCGACCAACCACGATGAGCTGGAAGAGTTGAAGCATCGCGGCGACCGCAACTACTACGAGTTCACGCTGAACAAGGGCGCCAATGCGGCGAACGTGGGCACGATCAAGCTGCAGTTGAAGAAGGTCGATCAGAAGAAGTCCAAGTACACGCTGGAAGTGAGCTCGGACGACAAGAATATTGAGAAGAAGGACAAGAACCTGGACGAGCCGGTCCAGTTTTATTCCGGCAAGACCCCTGTACTGTTTGAGATAGTTGTGAACAACATCAACAAGAACCAGGTGACGGGTTACTTGAGTACACCGAAGAGTGCGCCGGCACCGATCGCGGTGCCTTAGACAGACAGTAGTGAGTAGCCAGCCAAGAACAAAGCCCGTGCGATGCGCGGGCTTTGTTGCGTTGGGCTAGGGCAGGTTGATGGTCTGGGGTGGAAGGCGGAGGAAATTAATAGTGAGCGTGGCGGACTTCTTCGACTTCCAGGCAGCCTCAGTGAGCGTGGGGAAGAGGAGCGTGACGGTGCCTTGTTGCGTGGCGCGCGGCGCAATCTCGCTGCCGCTGCCGAGGGGATTATTTGCGAGCGGGATCAGAGCAGGAAAAGTTTGCTCAAGGCGGGGAGCGTCTGCGGGGCTAACGACGGTCGCGGCGGTGACGCCTTCGGGCATGCTGAGTGTGGCTTCAGCCGGATCGAGAAAGAGTGGCTGGTGCAGGTTGTTCTCGATGCTGAGGTGAACGACGACATAGAGATTGTCTTCAGCAAACGCAGGGGTGCCGAGGATGTGCAGGCTGCCCTGCTCCGCTTTGGATTGCGTGTGCGGGGCAAAGAGGTCAATCTTCTGCACCTGTATCTGCGCTGGCGTGCGCGGGCTGATGTAATAAACGGCCGCAGCGATGAGAGCGAGCACGACTACGGAGATGATGATAGCCGGGGCGCGATTGCGCTCAGAAACTGGGCCGAGATTGAGTTCAGACATGGATAAAGTCTAAATGCGAGTGGTTCGTGGTCAGGCCCTGGGGCGGAGGCTCTTGAGGAATTTGTCTACCGGCTGGGTATTGATGAGGTCGGCAGCGGTTAGCCAGGCGCGGCGGAGCTGCACGATGCCGTTGTCAATCTGGTCGAGTTCTTCGGTGGAGTGGGCATCAGTGTTGACGATGATCCTGCAGCCGGCTTCTTTGGCCTGGCGCAGATGGAGATCGCTGAGGTCAGAGCGAGCTGGTGACGAATTGTGCTCGACGGCGATGCCGAACCTTGCGGCAGCGGCGAGCATTTTGGCGACGTCGACCTTGTAGGGCTCGCGACTGAGCACTTTGCGTCCGGTGGGGTGACCGAGAATTTGCACGAAAGGGTTTTCGCAGGCGCGCAGGACGCGAGCGGTGACTTCTTCGGGCGTCTGATTGAAGCCGCTGTGCACACTGGCAACGACGATATCAAGCTGGGCGAGCGTGGAGTCTTCGAGATCGAGCGTGCCGTCGAGCAGGATATCGACCTCGACACCGGCAAGGATTCTGAAGGGAACACGGGGCGGCTTGTTGCCGGGCTCTTTGGCTTTTTCGCGGGCCTTGTAACGCGCCCACTGGGGGCCTTTTTTTGCGGCGAACTCTTCGGCCAGCTTGTCCGATTCTTTGCGGATGCGCGCGGCGTGTGCGATGGCTCGCTTGTCGTCCATGCCGTTAGTCATGGCGAGATGCTTGGAGTGGTCAGTGATGGCGATGTACTCAAGGCCGCGTTCTATGGCGGCCTCAGCCATTTCGCGGATGGAGTTGGAGCCATCGGACTCAGTGGTGTGCATGTGCAGGTCGCCGCGAAGGTCGCTGCGAACGATGAGCTGGGGCAATGCACGCTGTGCAGCAGCATCGATTTCGCCGCAGTTCTCGCGCAGCTCCGGCGGAATGTAGTCGAGGTCGAGCGCGTTGTAGATCTGCTCTTCGCTTTCGGCGGCGATGATCTTGTTGTCTTCGAGCCGGAGCAGAGCGTATTCGGAGAGTGTGAGGCCGCGCTTGATTGCACGCTGGCGGAGAGCGACATTGTGGTGCTTGGAGCCAGTGAAGTATTGCAGCGCGGCGCCGTAGCTGGCGCGCGGCAGCAGGCGTACGTCTACCTGGAGATTGTTGCGCAGTGTGAAGCTGACCTTGTTCTGCCCCTTGGCTAAGAGCTTGTCGATGAGCGGAAGCGAGGCGACATGGTCGACAGCTGTGCTGACAACATCAGGTTCGCAGGCTGGGCCGGTGACGAGGAGATCGAGATCGCCACATGTTTCGCGACCGCGACGCAGGGAACCGGCGGGCGTGATTTTGTCGATGCCGGGAAATTCACGGATGAGCTCTGAGATACGTTCGGCGTGTTTACGAGCAACGTCAATGCGGAAGCGCGAGGAGTTTTTGCGATGGTCCTCGATGCCTTTGATCAGCTTGTCAGTAAACTTCTGGCCGAGACGTGGAAGCGGCAACAGGTCGCCGCGCTTGGCTGCGGCTTCTAGCTCGTCAATGTTGGTGATTTGCAGCGCGGAGTAAAGCATCGCGACAGTCTTTGGACCCATGCCGGGCAGGCGCAGCAGCTCAAGCATCGATGGCTTGTATTTTTTCAGCAACTCCTCACGCAGCTCCATGGAGCCGGTGGCGACGAGGTCGCGAATGTTAGCAGCCATGCCTTTGCCGATACCGGGGATAGCGAGCAGAGCCTTAGGATCTGCATCTGGTGTGGCGATGGTTGCGAACTGCGTGGTCTGCTGCTCTACTGCCTCGGCGGCACGGCGATAGCTGCGGATGCGGAAGGGGTCGCCGCCATCGATTTCGAGCAGAGCAGCGGTTTCGTCCAGTGCACGAGCGATTGAGATGTTGTCCATAAAAAATAGAAAGACGCGAGACAAAATTGCAGGGCAAAAATGGATAGGCCCGGACTACGCAATTGTATGCGCAGGCCGGGCCTGGAATTTGTGGGAGAGAAATGGGTTGGCCGGCGGCGGCTACTCTGCTCGTGCGGTCAAGATAACCTGATCTGCCTGGGGGCCTTTCGTGCCGTCGACGATGTTGAATTCGACTGCATCTCCCTCTTTCAGGCTCTTATATCCATCCAATTGAATGGAGCTGTAATGGACGAAGACGTCCGGACCTTCATCGCGGCCCAGAAATCCGTAGCCTTTTGCATTATTGAACCACTTTACCGTGCCCTTGTACTGTGCCATTGCCACCAATGTCCTACCTCGTTCTAGAGTCTCCCCCGGATGCAGCAGAGAGCTGTAGGAAGTACGACGCCCGGTTTGCGGCTTAAAGTTGTTTGGCAATTTATCCAAAATGGCACTTATTCCCTCAAAAAGGGTAACTATGCAGGTACACAGCGCTTGTCGAAGGACTTAGCAAGCGTTGGATAAACATTGGACGATTCAGGCCTTGGCGTCGTGGAAGCAGGCGTAGGTGAGCACCCCGATAAGAGTTTTTCCGTCGAGAATTTTTCCGTCGCGAATGAGGCACAGGACCTGCGATAGCGGGGTCATGTGGACTTCAATTTTCTCGTCGTCTTCAGGCGCTGCCTGACCCTGGCTGAGGTCTTCGGCCAGCAGAATATTCATGGCCTCAGTGAGGAAGCCGGGGCTGGCGTAGTACCTGGTGAGTTTGGACCACTTACGGGCACGGTAGCCGGTCTCTTCCATGAGTTCACGGCGGGCGGAGGGGATGAGTTTTTCGCCGGGCTCGATGCGCCCGGCGGGGAGCTCGAGCAGGAACTGGCCGGCTGCGTGGCGCCACTGGCGGATAAGCAGGATGCCGGGATCGGCCGGGTTGGTGCGGGTGTCTACGGCGAGAATGACGGCGGAGCCGTTGTGGCGGATGACCTCACGGGTGGCGCGGACGCCGCCGGGCTCGTTGACCTCGTCGCGAGTAATCCAGAAGACGCGGCCCTGGAAGACGTTTTTGGAGCTGAGGGTGCGACCGCGGCCGGTAAGCTTGAGGGGCTTCGAATTGTGGCGTTTGGCGGCGGGCGATTTCTTCTTGGCGGGTTTCTTCGCAGGCATGATTTAAGGGTACAGCAAATGAATTGTTGAATTGCTGCATCGGCGGGGAGTGCCAAGCATCCAAAGTTTGACCCGGCAAAGACATATCCAAGCGACCCGGATGAGAGACTGAAGGCTATGCAGGCGGAGTGTTACCCCATATCGAGTGTGCCGGGCACGACGAAGCTGTTTCGCGATTTTGCGGAGGGCGGCGCGGAGAGTGCACGTGTGCTGCGGCGGTGGTATCCGCATGAGCCGTTCTCGATGGAGTGGGCAAAGCAGGCGCCGGAGTTGAGTGCCGGGCATCGCGAGAAATTAGCCAATGCATTGCGCGCGCAGGTGATTGAATTTAGTGGGAGTGAAGCGGCGCTGGCGAATGTTGAAAAACTGCGCAACGGTGCTGCGGCAGTTGTTACCGGGCAACAGGTAGCGCTGTTTGGCGGGCCACTGCTTACGCTGCTGAAGGCGGCGACCGCAGTTCGCAAGGCCCAGGATGCAACCTATGCCAGTGGACGTGAGCATGTGCCTGTTTTCTGGCTGGCGACTGAAGACCATGATCTCGTCGAGGCTGACCAGGTTGCGTTTGCGACCAAGCAGGCGGTGGAGACGATCAAGCTGGAGTTGCGTGCGGATCAGCCAAGGCCGGTGGGCAATATTCCTGTGGATGACGGAAGCGGAGCGTTGACTGCTGCGCTGGAGCGTGCAAGTGAGTTGCTGGAGTGGGCTCCTGTGGCGGATTGGCTGCGCGAATTTTATGCAGCGCCGCACGCGACGCTGGCAAATGCCTTTGGCAAGCTGCTGACGCGGCTGTTTGCGAAGCAGGGGCTGGTGGTGATGGATGCTTCTACGCGTGCGTTCCATGCGCTGGGAGCGACTGTGCTGCGCAAGGCGATTGAACAGGCAAAGGAGCTGGAGACTGCGCTGATCACCCGATCGAAGAACCTGGAAGATGCGGGCTATCACGCGCAGGTGAAGGTTGAAGCTGCAATGAGCCTGCTGTTTTTGATCTCCACAAATGAGGTGGGTGAGCGCGTACGGTACTCGCTGCGACGCATTGCCGGCGAGTGGAAGGCTGGCGGGAAGACGTATTCGACGGCAGAGCTGCTGGCGATTCTTGAAAGCGAGCCAGAGCGGTTGAGTCCCAATGCGTTGCTGCGAGCGGTGTTCCAGGACGCGATTTTTCCAACGGCGGCGTATGTGGCCGGACCGGCGGAGGTTGCGTACTTCGCGCAGTCGTCAGTGGTGTACGAAAAAATTTTAGGCCGCGTGACTCCGGTGCTGCCGCGGCTATCAGCAACGCTGCTGGAGCCGGCGATTGCGCAGACGATGGCGGCGCACGAGGTTTCTCTGCAGCAGGTTTTTGAGGCGAAGACTGCTGACGAGCTGGCATTGCGGCTCGGTGCACGGGCTATGCCGATCGAAGGCAAGCGCAAGATTGCTGCTGTAGGCAATGCGATGGATGCAGAGTTGACTGCGCTGACGGAGTACATGGGCTCGCTGAGCGGGGACCTGGGGCGCGCGGCTGATGTGAGTTCCAACAAGATGCGCTACCAGATGAACCGGCTGCGGCGGATGGCAGCGGCGTTCGAGGTGCAGAAGGAAGCGTCGCTCAAAAAGCATGCGGCGGCGATCATGCTGAGCGTGTTTCCTGACGGGCACTTGCAGGAGCGGGTGCTGGCTGGGGTGGGATTTGTTGCGCGCCATGGCGAGGGGCTGGCGGAGCTGCTGGTGGAGCACGCTGGGCAGGAGTGTCCGGGGCATCGCGTGATAACGCTGTAGGGAAGTGGACTAAACCCCAGGCCCTGCTGCTTGGTTTTGCCGGTTATCAAACCATGACCGCACCTCTTGCGAGCTGACGGAAGATAGCAAGTACAGCGCCAGAAAAAACTTAGCAACCATCAGCACGACATAGGACCAATCCTGATGCCAGGCGGTTTGCAAGCTGCCCCACGGCAAAATCCCAAGAAGCATGTGAAGCAGCCACAATACCGAGAAGAAAATCACAGCCCAGACGGCCCACTTCCTGCGGTTCCAGAAAGCAATGACGATTACAGCTTGAATGAGCCCGACAACCGAAGCACCAATAGCTGTATTGGTTGAGATGAAAATTGTGAAGCCCGGCGGCGGCGAGGTCGTCCATGCGACGGCAAGGCTCATGACGATGCCTGCGGCAATCAGGTAAGCGGCTACTTCGACACGCAACGGCCTTTCCATGATGAGAAAATTGTACGCCGGGCGGCGTGTTGGGCTACACGGAACCGGCGGCAAGAATTTGCGTATCTATTCAGCGATGAGTTGATGTCATACGAGGTGATGTCATGCACGTGCTGTTTGGACTATGCCTGATTCCGTTTGGAGTGTTCCACTTCCTGCCGACGATTATCGCGGCGCTGCGCAATTCGCGGCATCTGCTGGCGATCTTTTTGATCAACCTGTGCTTTAGCTGGACGGGCGTAGGTTGGGTGGTCGCGCTGGTGTGGGCTTGCACCAGCGAGCCGAAGTACGAGTATGCGTATACGCAGTATGGGTATCCTTACCGGCGTTACTAGGTCTCTTTGTATCTGGTTTGCGGGATATTAAGCCGCATCTCCGAACTTGGGACCTTTGAACCATGCTTTGACGGGCGCGGTGTTCAGGTACCAGAGCAGGTAAATAGCCAGCAGGGCCTTACAGAGAGCGATGAAGCCGTTCATGTGCGAGGCATTGAAGGTCTTGGCGATTCCGAAGAGGGCGAGCAGCACGAAGACAGCGTCTATCATGACGATCCAACGTGCCCATTCGTGACCCTTCCAGTAGAAGAAGACGCAGATGGCAGCGATGAGAGAGAAGAAGATGGCCATGAAGTGGGTGATAGTGGTGAGTGTGCCGGCGTTCATCATGGGATTCGAGGCGAGGTTCGGAGGCAGCGGAACAGGTCCCATCAGGTAGGTGGAAACGATGCCGAGGACGAGGAAGACGGCCATGAGGCCTGCGGTGAGGTCGATGGAAGAGGGCTTGTTCATGATGACGGGAGTGTACCGCAGACATAGAATGGCTGCGAGGACTTTTTTCGATGGGATTGAGCGACCAGCCTTTTGAGATTACCTGCCCGGACTGCGGCGGGATGCTGAAAATTGATCCGGTAACGCGTGGCGTGATTGCGCACACGCCGGCACCGCGGAAGAAAACGTTTGAGGATTTTGGCGATGCGGCCAAGGCGTTGAAGGAATCGGACGCGCGGCGGGATTCGATCTTTGCACAGTCAATTGAGGCGCAGAAGAACAAAGACGACATTATGGCCAGGAAGTTTGAAGAGGCTGTGAAGAAGGCAAAGGAATCGAAGGATAGCGGTAAGCCGATGCGCGATTTCGATTTTGACTAATCGCGACTGTGACTGGCACGTCTTTGTCAATCTATAGACTGGATATATGCCGCCGATTCTAAATGCGCAGGGCGTGACTAAACGCTTTGGCGCGAAGCCACTGTTTGAAAATATTTCGTTTGCCGTGGATGAAGGCGACCGCATTGGGCTGATTGGGCCGAATGGGGCGGGGAAATCCACGCTGCTGGCAGTGCTGGCCGGGGAGATGGAGCCGGATTCCGGCGAACTCGCCGTGCGCAAGCGCGCGCGTGTGGGTTATGTGCGGCAAATTTCCGACTACAGCGCCGGAAAGACTGTTCGCGGTGTGGTGGAAGCAGCAATGAAGCGCGCACATGTTCCTGAAAACGAGCGTGAGCAGCGACTGCGCGAGACACTGGGGCGCGCAGGGTTTACGGATGAGGGCATGAGCGGAGAAGCGGCCGCTCTGAGTGGCGGCTGGCGCAAACGGCTGGCGATTGCCGAAGCCATGGTGACGCAGCCGGACGTGCTGCTGCTGGATGAGCCGACGAACCATCTGGATCTCGAAGGTATTGAGTGGCTGGAAGGAATTTTGCGGACGGCGAAATTCGCAAGCGTGGTGGTGACACATGACCGCTACTTCCTGGAGAACGTTGCGAGTGAGGTTGTCGAGCTGAGCAAGGTGTATGCCGAGGGCATGCTGACTGTGCGCGGAGCGTATTCGCGGTTTTTGGAAGACCGCGAGGCGTATCTTGAGTCGCAGACCAAGATGCAGGAGAGCCTGCGCAATCGCGTGAAGACGGAGATTGACTGGCTGCGGCGAGGACCCAAAGCACGGACGACAAAATCCAAGGCGCGCATTGATAGCGCACAGGTGATGATTGGCAAGCTGGCGGACGTGGACGCGCGCACGCGGACTGCGACGGCAGGGATTGAATTTGCAGCGAGCGACAGGCAGACGAAGCGGCTGATTGAGCTCGAACACGCAAGCGTGGAGCTGGGCGGGCGAGAGATTGTGCGCAATGTTTCGCTGGGACTGCTGAATGGAATGAAGCTGGGGCTGGTGGGGCCGAACGGCAGTGGCAAGACGACGCTGCTGCGGGCGATGTCGGGCGAGATTCCGCTCAGCAAAGGGACGGTAAAGCGGGCGACGGCGCTGCGGATTGTTTACTTTTCGCAGATGCGCGAGCTGGATGAGTCGTTGACGCTAAAGCGCGCGCTGGCCCCGGATGCCGATGCGGTGGTTTACCAGGACCGCGTGGTGCATGTGGCGAGCTATGCGGCGAAGTTTCTGTTTACGGGCGAGCAGTTGAACCAGCCTGTTTCTCGGCTAAGTGGCGGTGAAAGGGCGCGGGTGCTGATTGCGCGGCTGATGCTGGAGCCGGCGGATGTGCTGATGCTCGACGAGCCGACCAACGATCTGGATATTCCGACGCTGGAGATTCTGGAGGAGTCGCTGCTGGAGTTCAAGGGAGCGCTGGTGCTGGTGACGCACGACAGATATTTATTGGATCGCGTGTCGAACGTGGTGCTGGGACTGGATGGTCGCGGCAATGCGCAGTTGTTTGCGGATTATCTTCAGTGGGAAGAGTGGAAAGAGCAGGGCCAAGGGCCGAGTGCCGAGGGCCAAGACGGCAAAAACGAAAAGCCTGCGGTGAGTGCTCCATCAGGTGGGAAGAAGAAACTTTCGTATCTGGAGCAGCGGGAGTTCGATGGGATTGAAGCGAGGGTGGAAGCTGCGGATGCGCGGCTGGCTGCGGCGCACGACCGGCTTGCCGATCCTAAGGTTGCGGTCGATCCTGAGGCGTTGACGCTGGCGCTCGCGGAGATGGACGCCGCACAGGCGGAGCATGATGCGATCTATGCAAGGTGGGCGGAGCTGACGGAGAAGGCTGGCGCTTAATCTAAGCTATCGGGGGCTTCAAATATCAAATCATCCGCTTCAATCTCTGCTTTGTCGTGGGCACGGTTACAGCGAACAACGATGATATATGTAAGAACCCAATAAATCGGCCAATTAGCTATTACACCGATGGCGATGTCAGCCGCAACCGCTCCTATTCCTTCACCGATAGAAGAATGAAAATGAGAGAGCACAAACTCTACCAACAAGCCCGGCAATAACAAGAACCCCAGCCAATGAACTCCGAATTTAAGACTTAAGACGAGAATAGCGGCCACAAATACAGCCGAAATCATCCCACTCAAGATCACTCTGACAATTAGATGTTTGGCTACTCGCAGAATCTTTCGACGCATTTTCCGAGAGTGCTGGATTTTTACGAGTTCTTCTTTTGGATTTTCGTATTCTGACATTCGTTAATTCTTTCGCACAACTTCGCCGTTTTTCATGACGAAGCTTGGGTGTTCGAGAACTTTGATGTCTTTGAGCGGGTCGCCGGGGACGGCGATGATGTCGGCGAAGAAGTGGGGTTTGAGCTGGCCGATGCTGTCAGCCCAGTCGAGCAGTTTGGCGCCGTTGATGAGGCCGGAACGGAGGACTTCCGCGGGGCTCATGCCGTACTCGACCATGAGCTCGTACTCGCGTGCCTGCGTGCCGTGTGGGAAGGGGCCAACGTCTGAGCCGACAGCGAAGGGAACGCCTGCGGCCATCTGCTTTTTGAATTGCTCGGCGTGATAGAGCTGCTGCGCGTTTTCACGCTCGCCAGCCATAGGGGTCGCTGCGTGCGCGGCGAAATATTCGACGATGGCGAAGGTAGGCACGGCAAAGATTTCTTTCTCATTCATCAGCTTCATGGTTTCAGGTGAGAGAAAATCGGCGTGATCGACGCTGGCGACTCCGGCATCGACAGCGTAACGTGCGCCGGGCTCGCCGGTGCAGTGCACGCCGACGCGGCTGCCAGTGCGGTGGGCTTCGGCGACAGCGGCGGCGAGTTCGGCTTCGGTGTATTGATAGGGCGTGGTGAAGACGTTGCCAACGAGGCGGTCGCGGCCGGTTTCGTAAATCTTGGTGAAGTCAGCGCCTTGTTTACGCTGCTCGCGCATCACGCGGATGATGTCGCCGGCCGAGTCAGCGCGGTCGGCGTTCGAGAGCAGGTGTTCTTCTGGGTTGAGGCCGGAGTTGTCTTCGTGGCCGCCGTTGATATCGATGGCATTGCAGCTCATGCGCATGCGCGGGCCAGGGATGAGGCCGGTGTTGATGGCGTTGCGCACGGCGACGTCAGCGCAGCCCGCGCCCTCGGTGCCCATATCGCGCTCGGCGGTGAAGCCGGCCATGAGGTCAGCCCTGGCGGCGGAGGCGGCGATGAGGGTGCGTTCGGGGACGGACTCGCGAACGGTCTGGAAAGCTTCGTCACCAACATGCAGGAAGAGATGGACGTGTGCGTCAATGAGGCCGGGCATGAGCGTGGTGTCGCCGAGGTCAATGACAGCAGCGCCGGCGGGATGCGTAACACGGGTGCCGGCTTCGACGATACGATTGCCAGTGACAAGGACTTCGCCTGGGGTGAGCACTTTGCCGGCAGCGACATCGAGGATGCGCGCGGCGTGCAGGACGGTGGAAGCCTGCGGCTGCTGGGATTGTGCAGAAGCTACAAGCGCAGCGCTGATGAGGGCTAAGGCGGCGATCTTCCTACAAGATGTCATAACGCTCCACCGACCCCTCCCCGGCCTTTCTTACAAAATCTCTAGTCGAAAGAGGTTAGGTCTTGATCTATGGGATGAGCTTAATGCGGACCAGCTTCGCGAGCCAAGTGAGTTCGCAATTGTGCAAGTCTGCAGGTAATTTGCCCCTTATTTATACGATACCGAATGGCAGGGGTAACTATGCCAACTCTTACAGAGAGAAATAGGCAGCGTTGGCAGGGGGATTTGCATTTTACCGAGGCTAGCGGTTAGTGCGGTGGCCACAAGCTGGGAGGGAGATCGTGCTCTGCTTCTTTTCGCTTGAACATGTGATTGAAGGCGGCAACGATGTCCGGGTAGAACTCATCGGCGATGCTGGAGACAGCACCAACGCCGACAACGGTAAAGCCGCGCTGAAAGGTGAGGCCGATGCCACGTTCTGAGGCTGGATAGTAGGCGTTGGAGACGGCGCCGGCAATCAGGTCGCCGGAGACGAGCGAATAGTTGGGTTGCCACTTGCCGTTGTCGCCCTTGCAGCGCGCGATGGAGGCAATGGAATAGCCAAGGCGCTTGGGGAAACCTCCATGGCCAAGACGGAAGTAGCGCGGGTCCTGGTGGAGTACAGAAGGAAGGATGGCTTTGCCCCAGAGATTGCCATCGAGTTCGTCGCCGAAGGACGCAGCGAAACGCTTGCCGTAACCATCAGGCTGCGTACCCCAGGTGGGATAGTCGTCGCGGTATTGCTCCCATGCAGAGTCAGCGACGGCAACGGCGAAGGAGAAGGGGTCAAAGGCGTCCTTCACGAAGAGCTCGAACTTCTGGCGCGGGTTGATGGGAGCGGCGGTTCCGTTGAGCACCACACGGAAGGCGGGGATGATGCCGGCCATGCGCTGCTGTTCTTCCTGCTGGAGCTCGCGCTGCGACTGCGTGGATTTGTCGTCAGGATTCTGCGGAGCGGGTGTGGGTGGGAGCGACGTGGACTGCTGAGCGCGCACGGGAGCTGTGAAGAGGATTGCTGCGAGGCCGAAGAGCAGTGTTTTGTGGAGGGGCTGGTTCATTTCGGGGACCACTGCTCATCAGCGGAGGGGCCGTAGAGTGCGGGCACGGGAATATCCAGCAGGCGCAGATAGACGCCAAGCTGCGATGTGTGGTGGATGAGGTGATCGAAGCACATTTTGCGGAAGGTCGCGGCACGGGATTCGTGGGCGATGACGTGTTCTCCGAAGCTGAACTTCCAGGGTTTGAGAAAATCTTCATCGCTGGTCGCGGCGATGGCGGCCCGGCACTTGGCGGCGTTCTCATCGAGCGCGGCTAGAGCCGCGGCGGTGGTGGTGAAGGTGAGGTCGGCATGCTTGCGCTTGGGGTTGGGGTCAGCAAGGTCCATGCCATCGTCCTCGAGGATGTAGGCGCCGAAGAGCGGGATAGTGGCGCAGTGCATAGAGAGCTTGCCCATCTTGAATGATTTCTCGTGCGGCGCCCAGAGCGGCTTGTCTTCCGGGATGCGCTCGAGCGTGCGGCGGGTGTTGGAGATCTCCTGGTCGTAATCGAGGAGGAGGATTTCAGCAATGGTCATAGAGGCTTCTCTCTGCGGCGGGGTTATGAAGAAGTTTTCGGAGTAAATGAAACAGGATTGTGAGAGCAAAAAGGTAGAAGAGAAAATTCGAGATTATTTCGATATATAGCGCAGCCGTTGAGTGCCCTGCATGCCCTTCAACTCCAAACAGCATGGCGACATCGAAACCGGGCAAGCCTAATAATGTAGAAAACGAGAAATGCAACAATCCCCATTGTCCTAATGAGGCGAGTGAGCCTGCAATGAATGCAAGAATCCAGTGTCGGCGCATGACCTATATGCCTGTTACGTTGAAGCCGCAGTCTACAAACATGATCTCGCCGGTGATGGCGCTGGCGAGATCGCTGGCGAGGAACAAGGCCGTGTTGCCGACCTCGCGCTGCTCCACGTTGCGGTGTAGCGGGGCACGATCGTTTGTCTTGTCGAGCATGGTTTGCAGATCGCCGATGCCACGTGCGGCGAGGGTCTTGATAGCACCTGCGCTGATGGCGTTGACGCGTATGTTTTTCGCGCCCAGCGAGGCTGCCAGGTAGCGCACAGCCGCTTCGAGCCCAGCTTTAGCAACACCCATTACGTTGTAGTTAGGAAAGGTCTTAGTGCTCCCGTAGTGGGTGAGTGTGAGGACGGAGCCACCTTCAGTCATGAGCGGTGCGGCGGCGCGGGCGACAGCAATCAGCGAGTAGACACTGACGTCGAGAGCGAGAGCGAAGTCGGCGCGCTTGGTCAGCAGGAAGTCGTTGTGCATGGCGTCGGCTGGGGCGAAGGCGACTGAGTGTACCAGCGTATGGATGACGGGGAAGTTGGCGGCAATTTCGTTGAAAGCGGCGTCGATCTGCTCGTCGGAAGAGACGTCGAGCTGGATGGCGCGTGCGCGGCCAGTCTGGCCGAGTTCTTCGATGAGGTCTTCTGCGGCTTTCTTGAGGCGGTCCGACTGGTAGCAGATAACCAGCGTGGCGCCGGCGCCAGCGAGCTTCTCTGCGATGGCGTAGGCGATGCTGCGATTGTTGGCGACGCCGAGAACTACGGCGACCTTGCCCTTCATGTCAATCATGGTGACTCCCCTTACAAGCTTGAACGAAGGTAAGGATATCAGGGTGGGACAGGGGTGCGCTTAGGCTTCCAGCAGCCATGCGAATTGCTCCGGCGTGAGTGGCACGACGGAGAGGCGGAACTGGCGAAAGAGCAGAGAATCCTTGAAGACTTTGGCCTCGCGCATCTCAGCCAGCGACTTTTCGCGCTTGAGGCGCTTGCCGGCCTTGAGACGAACGATAGGCGTGGTCATCGTTGAAGGCGGCACGGGAGGATCAAGCTTGACGGACACAACCGTGGCTGTGCCGACGGCCGCCTTGCCGGTGTTGGAGTGGTAGAGGACGCAGGTCTCGCCCTTCTTCATGTTGCGCAAATAAATGAGGGCCTGTGGATTTTTGATGCCGTCCCAGGTGGTTTCGCCGTCGCGCAGCAGGTCGTCGAAGGAGTAGACGTCGGGTTCGGACTTGATCAAGTAATGCATACGAAAAGTGTAGATGTTTACGGCAGGAGGAAAAGCTAGCCGCCGAGATCGAGTAGCTCTACCTTCGGGATGGGCTGGCCGAGGAAGTGGCTGCCGAGGCGGCGGAATTTCTCAACGGAATCGGTTGCGAAGCAACTGAAGGTCGCGTCTTTGGTTTCTGAGCGCGGGCCAGATTCTTTTCTCACCTGCGCGGCGACGGCTTCGGCTGTGACTTCGGCGGAGTCCACAACCGCAGCGTCGCAGCCGAGCGATTGCAGCGTCTCTTTCACCAGCGGAGCGATGAGTGGGTAATGGGTGCAGCCCAGGATGACGAGCCGGGGCGAGCACTGTTCAAGAGCCTCGGCGAGATAGATGCGCAAGACCTCACGCGTGACAGGATGGTCGATCCAACCTTCTTCGACGAGCGGGACGAGCAGCGGGCAGGCTTTTTCCGTGGGATGCAGGCCGGCGCGCAGGCAGTGATCGCGATAGACGTGCGAGTCGACGGTAGCAGAGGTGGCAAGGATGAGTGTGTCTGCGGCAGGGAAGGCGTGACGAGACATCGCGACCACGGGTTCGATGACACCGGTGACGGGGATGCTGACGGACGCGCGAATGTCGTCGAGCGCAAGCGCAGTTGCCGTGTTGCAGGCGATGACCAGGTGTTCGCTGCCCTGGGCTTCAAGAAAACGTGCGCTTTCGACGGCGTAGCGAGCGATAGTGGCCTGCGATTTGGCGCCGTAGGGCAGGCGCGCAGTATCGCCGACATAGATGAATTTTGTGCCGGGAAGCTGTGGCAGAAGGGCGCGCAAAACGGTGAGGCCGCCAAAGCCGGAATCGAAGACACCGAGGGTAGGCACTACTTCACGCTCACATGGCTGGCAGCGACGGAGGTGTCGCGCGAGGGATAGGTGCGCAGCAGATCGGCATGGCCGGCGAGTGTTTCGCGCGGCTGGCCGTCCACAAGGAAGCGCACCTGCTCAATTTGCGGAACGTTGGAGTGCAGCGTGCCGATGATGGAAAGCAGAGTGAGCGATTCAACTTCGACACCTGATGGATGCTGGTTGACGAAACTGCTGCGCAGATTGACCACGGCGAGCTCGCCGCCCGGCGAGAGCGGCTGCAGGGCGGCAGGATCGGTGGAGGCGACCAGAGTGCTGGGAGGATTGTCTGCTGGAGTCGCGGTCGGAGAGTTCGAGGTGGCACTGACCTGCGCATGGCCAACGACGGGCAACGGCACAAGGAAGACGTCATCGACCATGGCGCCGGGAGGCAGAGGATGTGCCGAGCCGGGCATTGCGTACTCGTTGTTCAGATGGTCCAGCAGCGATCGAACGCGCGCGGTCTGCTCGAGCGGCAGAGCAATTCTGCGATTGGTTGCGGTTACGGTTCCGTCAGCATCGTTTGCAAGCAGCAACGTAATCGGTTCAGTGGAGGCTGTTGGAGCATCGAGCGGCGCATCTTCAGCGAGCGCGGCGACGCTGTTGCGGAAGTGCTGGCGATGAAATGCCAACAACGCACCCATGGCTACGATGCATCCGACGAGCGACCAGAAGACGATGCGCTTGACTCGATTGCTCATGGTTTAACCGCCTTGCTCATGGCTGTGCCGCCTTAGTTGAGGCGACTGCTCGCACGGGAGGTTGAACCTGGTTCTGCCAGAAGATGAGCGACGTGGCGATGGCCTCCGCAATGTGCTGCTGGTAGCCGGCGTCGTTAATGGTGGTGGAGTCGGCCGTGCGCGGAGCAAGTTCGACGACCAGCGCTGCGCAGGTGAGGGAATCAACCGGGCGAACGGAAGCCGAACTGACGACCAGCGGAATGCGCGCGCGAGTGAGTGCTGTGGCCAGTGCTTTTTCCAGCTTCTCACTTTGTGGAACCCATGCGGCCTGTGCAGTGAGCCATGGAAGTTGTTCGGCTTCTTCCACGGCAGGCATCAACTCTGAGCTGTAAAGATGCACACCTGTGCCGCTGCCGGTAGCGTGCAGCAGCAGGCAAGCAGAGGCGCGGGCGTGGTTGGCAATGCCGGCACGACCGTCCAATGACAGCGTTGGCGGTGCAGTGTTGCCGGGCGTCGCGTCGCTGGCGGGCGCATCGGCGTCGCGGGTCATGATGACGTTGAACCCGCGAGCTGTGAGCAGAGAGCGCAGTTTAAAGGCCAGCGCCAACGTAACGTCTTTTTCGAGGATGCTGTCGCCGATGCGCGATCCGCTGTCGACTCCACCATGTGCAGGGTCGAGCACAATGACGTTGCGATTGACCGTGCCGGGGAGCGTGGAGGCAGTCTCCGGCAATTTGCTTGCGGCATGCGCAGCGCTGGCCGCGGGTTTGATGGAGAGGGGCTTTGGAGTTGCGGCGGTCGTTGAATTTGGCGCGGGACTCACCGTGGCAGGTTTTGTAGCAGGTGGTTTGGACGCAACCGGGAAGGACTGCGTAAGGATGTGCTGCCCCTGTGGATTCTGCGTAAGCGGGTCGGCCTTGCGAACCGGCGTGCCGATGCTGGCCTGCGGAGTCTTGATCTGCGCCGGCGCAGAGGAAGGCGGTGCGCCTGCGGTTCCCAGGTGGACGGCCTTTGGCGGCGGCGGCGGTTGCTGCGAACTCGTCTGCCCCAGTGCGAGCAGGGCGGGGAGTGCGAGCAGCGCGGTAGCGAATCGGGTGTGGGTGGCAGAAATCAAGGCGAGATGGAGGCTTTCGCGAACGAACTGCAACAGATTGTAACGGGTTTGATGCCTGTGGGCATGGAAGCGGCACGGGGGTTTAGACTCGACCCATGCGAGTGTTTGGCGTGGACTGTGGGACGGAGTTCACGGGGTATGGCGTGGTGGAGGTGGATGAAGCCGCACGCACGCCCCGGCTGCGCTATGTGTGCGCGGGCGCTGTCAAGCTATCGAAAAAAGATCATACCGCCGCGCGGTTGGCACAGGTGTACGCCGAACTGACCGCGCTGATGGAGCTATGGCAGCCGGAGACCGTGGCGATTGAGGAAGTATTTTTCTCCGCCAACGCCAAAAGCGCGCTCAAGCTGGGACAGGTTCGTGGCGTGGCGCTGCTGGCTGCTGCGAATTGTGGCGTTGAAGTTGCGGAATATGCGCCATTGAAGATTAAGAACGCCGTGGTTGGCTACGGACTTGCGGCGAAGGAGCAGGTGCAGTTCATGGTGGCTCGTCTGCTGGAGCTGGAGCGGGCGCCGGAGCCGGCTGACGCGGCGGACGCACTGGCGATTGCGATCTGCCACATTCACCACGCGCAGACTGAGAGAGCGATGCAAAGATGAAGAGGCTTGCTTTCATTCTTCTATTTTTGCCTGCGGGAGCTAAGTCGCAGACCGCACCAGTGCATGTCGAGGACGTTGCTCTGCCACCGGAAGCGATGCATCGCCTGCTGTCAGATAGCTCAGTGACTTTCACAATGGTTCCGCGAGCCAATGAAGCTGATGCATTCGAGATATGGCTCGGACCTGATGGCAAGGGTGAGTACCGGCTGACGAAGGGAGAGCATGCGCCGCAAGCCATCAAGGTGAGCCAGGCGGTATGGCAGACGGTGGAGGGCGGACAGAACGCCGCGAACAGCCAGCGCTGCGAGACAAAGCTGAAGAATATTGCAAAGACCGGCAAGAAGACGATTTCGTATGTTCTCGGGCCATCAACGCCTGTTATGTGCGAGTTCGATTACACGGATGACAAGGAATTGAGCGCAGCTGTAATCGCCTTTGAAGGCATCGCTGAAACTATCCGAATGGGCGAGCTGCTGAAGCATAACCTGCGATATGACCGCCTGGGCCTGGATGTAGACATGGATGCGCTGGTGGATGAAGTGAAGAGTGGAGCAGCGATCGAGGTGCAGAATATCGCGCCTATGCTGCAGTTGCTGGTGGATGATGACCGCGTGATGGAGCGCGTGAAACGCAAGGCAGCACACTTGCTCGAAGGCGCCGGCATTGCAGTGAAGGACTACCCGGCCGAAACAAGTGCGCGGTAGAGTTCCGCCATCGCTTCCAAGGAAACAGCCTCTGACCGCGCTTGTGCTGGAATGCTTGAAGGCCACGCGACTTCCAGCTGTACGCCTGTGTAACCTGCCGTGCGCAGGTTGTTGGCCAGAGTCTTGCGCTTTTGCATAAAGCTGGCGCGCAGAAATTTGTTGAAGCCTTCGGGATCAACGTTGAGCTCGGTAAAGCGCGGAGCGAAATCCAGGCGCAGCACGGTGGAATAGACATCCGGCGGAGGATTGAAGGCGCTGGGCGGTAGCGTAAAAAGTTCTGTCACCAGAGCGTGTAGTTGGGTGAAGGCGCTGAGCGGGCCATAGTCGCTGATGCCGGGAGCCGCAGCAATGCGCTGGGCGACCTCGCGTTGCATCATCAACACGGCGCGGCGGAGGATGCCTTCGCGTGCAAAGCGGAAGAGATGCAGCAGGATGTCCGAGGTGATGTAGTAAGGCAGATTGCCGACGATGTCGAGAGATGTGCCGAGCGCGGATAGATCGGTAGAGAGGATGTCCGCGTTGTGGATGGTGACGTGAGTGTCGTTGCGGAAGCGGAAGGTGAGTTCGCGGGCGAGTGCGGGGTCGAACTCGATGCAGTGGAGGCGAGCGCAACGCGGAGCCATGAGCCCAGTGATGGCGCCGTGGCCGGGACCAATCTCAATGACTGTGCGTGTAGAGACGTCGCCGAGCGCGTCTGCAATTCGGATGCAGGCATTTTCGTCGACGAGGAAGTTCTGGCCGAGCTTGGGTTTCTTTGGCACTACTTGATGGTAGCTGTTACGCGCCGCTGGTAGAGATAGTGCACGGGGATTCCGCAGAGAATGACAGCCGCGCCGATCGTTGAGTTGAGAGGCTGATCTGCAAAGCTGAAGACCAGCAGCACCAGCGCGGCGAGAACAAAGAGCGCAGGGACGACCGGATACCCCGTAACGCGGTAGGGCCGGGGCGTATTGGGTTCGCGGATGCGAAAGACGAAGACCGCTGCCGTGGTGAGTGCATAGAAGAGCCACTCCGAAAAAATTGCGAGCGAGAAGAGTGCCTGGAATTTTCCAATCGCCAGCAGAAGAAGTGTGCTGAGTGCGCCCTGCAGCAGAAGGCTGGTCCACGGTGTGCGGAAGCGCGGATGGATGGCTGCGAGCGCCGGAGGGAAGAGGCGGTCCTGCGCTGCAGCGAAGGAGACACGCGCACCGGAGAGCGAGCTTCCGACGAAGGTCGCGCAGATGCTGATGGCCATGCCAACCGAGACCAACCCGGCGCCGAAATTTCCAGCGACAATACGCAACGCGTCCGCAGCGGGACGGTCTGCTGCAGCGATGGAACTGGCCGGTAGCACGTATTGAATGGCTGCATTGGTGAGCATGTAAAGCAGTGCGACAATGGCGACTCCTCCGATGAGTGCAAGCGGTAGAGAGCGCTGCGGGTCTTTGACCTCGCCGGCCATCTGCGATACGTCAGACCAGCCGTCATACGCCCACAGAGCGGCGACCAGAGCGACCATGAATCCTGCGAAGCCTCCGCGAGCACCGGCGAATGTGCCTGCGAAGTTGTGCCAGGAGCCTTGATGGATTGCAGTAAAGCACAGCGCCGCAATGACCACGATCATCAGCACCTTCAGCCACGTGAGCGCTGTCTGCACATTTGCGGACTCGCGTGTGCTCACAATGTTGAGCAAGGTGATGAGCCACGTGGCGGCGATGGCGAGTACCTGTGACCAGAGCAGGTGTGCGAACGCCGGATGCGTGAGGAACGAGAGCGCGGAGAACGTTCCGAGCACTCGCATAAGACCGGCGGCAATGGTGGCAATCGAGGCGGGTTTTGCGATCAGCGTCCACGTCCAGGTGTAGAGGAAGGCCGGGAGCGGGCCGTAGGCATCGTGCAGGAAGGCGTATTCACCGCCGACGCGCGGCTTCATGGCGGCAAGTTCCGCATAGCTCATGGCTCCGAAGAGCGAGAGCAGGCCGCCGACGATCCACACGGCGTAGACGGTGCGCGCACTGCCTACCGCGGCCATCATCTCGCGGGGGACAAGAAAGATTCCTGACCCGATGATGATGCCGACGACGATCGCTGTAGCGTGCGTCGCAGTCAGGCAACGCGGCAGCTCGTGCGGAGCAGATTTTTTCAGGTCCATTGCCATTGCAGGGAGACTACCAGAGCCTCAGCCTGAGCTAGAAGTAGAAGCGCTCATCGGCCCAGTCGAACGGTGCGCCGGGCTTGCGATTGCGCAGCAGGTAGATGGTGCGATGGCGCTCGAAAGGCATGGCCCAGGGATTATCCGCGTGCGGAATGACCTGGACCGACTGGAATTTTTGGCCGACCTCCCCCGGTGTGTCGCTGATGATGGCGATGACCAGGTTGGGGTCGCAAACGTGCGTTCCCCACATCCAGTAGCTGTTCTGCCCGCTCAGGGCGGGAGGCAGATCGGGTTCGCGCATATGGCCCAGCAGATCGATGGCGCCAGCTTCGCCGTAATCCTTGCCGAAGATGCATACACGCTTGCGGTCGGCGGGTGAGAGCGAGCGCCAGGCGTCGAGGACTCCGCTCACCTGCTCATTCCACCCAAACCGGTCAGCGTAAAACTGCGGCAGCGGACCGGTGGATGAGGTTTCCATCTTGTCGCCGTGCAGATGCATTGCGGATGTGAAGCGCACCCACGTGGCTGGCGCTAATACTGGTGAAGACATTGGCAGAATCAGCAGGCCGGTGATGATCAGGATGGATTCGAAGATGGGGAAGGCAAAGATGCGTCCACGCATGACGCTTCGCGAGTTGGAGAAGGCGTGCTCCCACGCGATGCCACCGGCGGCGAAGATCGCCGGGTAAATGGCCGCAAGGTAATAATCCTTGGCGTGTAGCGCGTCCATGACGACGTAAAAAATGAGGAACGTGAGGCCAAGCCAGCGCATGCCTTTGATAGAACGCCCGCGCAGCAAGGCGACAATCCCTGTAATCCAGATCAGTGCGCCGATAGGATGCATGTTGCCAAATTGCGCAAGGAAGAACTGCAGCGGGTTAAGAATGATGTTCTTGTTGCCGGCAGCACCGTTGTGCAGAAACTCCAGCGTGGGCCAGTGATTGTGCATCTGCCACAGAACGTTAGGCAGCGCCACCAGAAACATCAGCGCAATCCCCAGCGTTACCCAGCGTGAGAAGAGAATGCGCCGGGCAGACGTACACAGGATGCCGAGGACAAGCGCGATAAGGAAGAAGGTCATCGACGGCTTGTTGAGCAGGCCGATGCCGGCGCAGATACCGAAGAAAATCCACCAGCGCTCGCCCAGGCGGCCACGAAGAATCAGGATGACGGTGAGCGTGCAGGCCATCCAGAAGACTGCCTCCCAGGAGTTCATGGAGAGGTAGCCGTCGGTCCCGATGAACTGCGGCGAGATGAAGAGGCCGATCATGGCAAGGGCCTGTGCGGGACGGCGGCCACCGAGTGCCCAGGCAATGATGCCGGTAAGGAAGATGGTCAGAGCTCCGGCAAATGCGGAAAGAATGCGGATGGCGAAGACGGAGTCGCCGAAGAGAAGTTCGCCTATGCGTGCCTGAAGGGCGACGATGGGGCCGTGGTCCACGTACCCCCAGGCCAGGTGCCGACCGCAGGCGATGTAATAGAACTCATCGCGAAAATAACCGTAGCCGAGATGGCTGGACCAGAGCGTAAGCGCGAACTGGAAGAGCAGTCGCACTGCGGCAAAGCCCAGAGCAAGCGTGAGCGCGTAGCGCAGCGTGGGATCGGCGGGACGGACGACGGTTGATGAAGTTCGCAATGCGGCCATGCGGTTGCAGTTAGAGTACGCGAGGCGAGCCGCTGGAGTTCCAGTGGAAACGCCGACGCTACGTCACGAAAGTATTAGATACTCCACCTGGAGATTGGACGACGAGCGAGAAATCGGACTTCAGTGAGCTTTTGCCATCGCGTTGTCGTAAATGGCTTTTGCGATGCGTGCGATAACGCTTTCGCGCGTGGTTTCATCGGCTCGTGCATCGCTGACGAAGATGGCAAGCGCGAGCTTTCGGCCATCCGGCAAGGTAATCAGGCCCACATCATTGGTCGCGGCTGTGAGGCCGTTTTCAGTGAAGGCCGTGCCCGTTTTGTGAGCGACAATCGTTCCGGCAGGCAGCAGCGCCTTCATGCGTTTTGGACCGGTGGGTGTTTCAGTAAGCCACTGCATGAGCAGGGCAGTATGCTCGGCGTTCAGTGGCGAGCGGTCGGAAAGGCGGCGCAGCAGAGCCACCATTTCTACCGGCTCGGCATAGTTGCGATATTGAAGAGCATGGTTATCGTGCATGGCGCCCTCGCTGTCGCGCACATGCATTTCGCGCAGGCCAAGCTGGTCGAGCGAGCGCTGCACCGTACCGGGACCGCCGACGATGCGCAGCAGGATGTCTGTGGCCACATTGTCTGAAAGCTCGGCGGAGTAGCGCAGCAGATCGCGCAGCGTTACATCGACATTCGCCTCAGGATGCGCGTCTTGTAACGGACTGTAGCTACCCGGATAACGATCCGAAGGCAGAAAGCGCACCTGCTGATCGAGCGTGAGCTTGCCGGCTTCTACTTGTTGCAGCACAGCGATTGCCAGCGGGAACTTGAAGGTGGATTGCATGGCTGGATGCCCATGCTCGTTCAGGCCGCAATCGAGCGCGCTGCACGGCAGGGAGCATGCGACATAGACGGTCCCTTTGGCGTCCTTCGCGATATCTGCGATTTGCTGGTGCAGCGGAGTTTGGGCGGCGAGAGGTGTGGCGAGCGTAAGGAGAAGGGCGAGGCAGCGCATGGCGTCACCGTATCGTGCGGAATGCCGCAGGGTCTAGTGATGATTGCGGCACACGGCTGAGGAGAAGCTGTGGATGCAGATCTAAGCTCGCCGCCAGGGATATTGGACGATGTAGGCCGGAACGGCGGTGGCGTTGGCCTTGGTGGCGGTGAGCAGCTTGCGCCGCAGCAGCCAGCGGACGCTGGCCTGCGTGGAGCTGCGGGAGAGGCCGGTGTTCTCGGCGAGCTCCTGGTAGCTGATGGCGACGGCGGATTTGCGGCGCGCCTGCTCCCCGGCCAGCCATAGATAGACAAGGAAGGCTGCAGGTTTGTGGTCGTGGCCGACGAGATCGCGCAGCAGCGTATCCAGGATGTAGTCGTCGAGCTTGGTTTGAGCGTGCGGCATAACTGTACCGATAAAGAGTATAGCGATGAATGGGCAATTGTCACCGCAGGCGGGAGTGCCTATGCTCAATTTCGAGTTCAAGGAGAAAAAGTGATGATCAAGGGCATCAAGTTTGTGAGTGTGCCGGTGACGGATCAGGACGCGGCGCTGAAATTCTGGACGGAGAAGATGGGATTGAAGGTCGCGACCGATCAGCCGTTCGACGGCAAGCAGCGCTGGATTGAGCTGATGATCCCCGGAGCAGAGACCGGCCTGGTGCTGTTCACTCCTGAAGGCCATGAGAGCCGCATCGGCGAGTTCCAGCCGATCTCGTTTATGTGCGACGACGTGTTTGCAACGGCTGCGGGAATGACGGCCAAAGGCGTGACGTTCTTCAAGGAGCCGAAGAAAGAACACTGGGGAACGAGTGCGATCTTTCAGGATGCGGATTGCAATAAGTATGTGTTGAGCAGCCGCTAGGGAAGGATGTTGAGCACAGGTTCGGAAGATTCCGCAAAGTGCTTGCGGATTTTTTCTGCGGTGGCCTTGTTGGCGACAGAGAGCAGAGCGTCTGGGTTTTTCTGCGCGGCCTGCTGCAGGGCGCGGACGCTGCCGAAATGCTCCAACAATCGCTGGCGGGTGCGCGGGCCGACGCCTGGGATCTCATCCAACTCGCTGGTTCGGTCGCGCATTTCACGGCGCTTGCGGTGATAGGTGACGGCGAAGCGGTGGGATTCGTCGCGAATTTTCTGGATCACATGCAACACCGGTGAGCGGCGGTCGAGCACGATGGGGTCGTCCTCCTGCCCGTGGACGTAGATGATTTCCTCGCGCTTGGCGATGCTGGCCAGCGGCTGCGTGGTGAGGCCCAACTCGGTGAGCGCGTCAGCGGCCGCGTGTAACTGGCCGAGACCACCATCGATGAGCACAAGCGAAGGCATCGGCTTCTGCTCGTCACTGAGCTTTTTGTAGCGGCGATGAATGATCTCGTGCATGGAGGCGAAGTCGTCTACGCCGGTGACGGTCTTGACCTGGAACTTGCGATAGTCGGACTTCTTCATCGCGCCCTTTTCCCAGACGACCATGGAGGCGACGGTTTCCGCGCCCTGGATGTGCGAGATGTCGAAGCACTCGATGCGCTCGGGCGGCTCAGGCAGCGTGAGTGCGTCTTGCAATGCATCCTGCATTAACTTGATGGAGGGCTGCAGCACGCGGAAGCGCTGGTCGTAGGATTGCTTGGCGTTCTGGCAGACGAGGTCGACGAGCGAGCGCTTGTCGCCACGCTGTGGTGCGGTAATTTCGATCTTGTGGCCGCTGCGTTCGCGCAGTGTGTCCATCAGCAGCTCGCGGTCAGGGAACTCAACCGGCACGTAGATGTGGCGCGGCACGTAACCTTGATCGAGATAGATTTGCTTCAGCAGCGCAGAAAAGAACACTGCCGAGGAAAACTCTGCACTCGGTGGCGCTGCAACTGGCGAGTGCTCTTCAGCAATTTCGCTGTCGGCGTGTACCTCAGGCGCAGGCTGGGTGGGATCCGGTTCGAGGCATGGCTCTGTGGTGAGATCTTCGGCGGGGTCGGCAGGAATCTCAAATTCCGGCAGGTCTTCCCAGAAGAGTTCTCGACGGTCAACGATCTTTCCTCCGCGCATGTGAAAGAGGTTGACGGCCAGCATACCGTTTTCAAAGTGGAAGCCGAAGACGTCGGCATCCTCATCGCCGGGCGATGCGATGCGCTGACGATCCTGCGCCTGCGAGACGGTGATGAGCTGGTCGCGCAGCCGGGCGGCGAGCTCGAACTGCATCTCCGCGGCGGCTTGCTCCATGCGCGCGGTCAGTCGTGATTCCAGCTCGCCGGACTTGCCTTCGAGAAAGAGCTGCACATCGCGCACGGCCTGGCGGTAGTCTTCGGTGGATATGAAACCTTCGACACACGGACCGAGGCAGCGCTTGATGTAGTACTGCAGGCAGGCGCGTGGATGATAGCGGTTGAGGTCGACCTTGCAGGAGGGGATCAGAAAGCTGCGATGGATGACGTCAACCAGCCGGTGCGCGAGGTTGCCGGGAAAGTAAGGGCCGAAGTAGGCGCTGCCATCCTTGCGCAGGCGGCGGGTCACGAAGACCTTAGGGTGGCGATCGGCGATGGTGAGTTTGATGTAGGGATAAGTCTTGTCGTCGCGCAGCAGGATGTTGAAGCGCGGCTTGCGTTGCTTGATCAGGTTATTTTCAAGCGCTAGCGCCTCACGCTCGTTGGCAACGAGGATGTATTCGATGTCCACGGCCTCACGCATAAGCGTTCCGGTCTTGGCATCGGCCTGCGAGGCAGCAAGAAAATACGAGCGCACGCGAGCGCGCAGGTTCTTGGCCTTGCCGACGTAGATGACCTCGCCTTCAGCGTTCTTGTAGAGGTAGCAGCCCGCGCCGGTGGGAAGCGTCCGGATTTTTTCGAGGAGGTCCATGATGGGGCAGACAGTAGACAGTAGTGAGTAGACAGTAGAGTCGCAAGACTATTGGACGCTATGGGGAGAGGAAAGATTCTTAGCGCGTCTTGAGGGCGCGATAGACCAGGTACAGCAGGAACGAGGTCAGAATTACCCACGCGAACTGGTACCAGTAAAAGAATGGGAAGCCGAAGAGTGCAGGCGTGGCGCGCACGTACATTTGCGGAAAGCACAGGCCCGCATACGGCGCAGCAAGCAGCAACCACACCCAGGCGGGGGTGCGTTTTTTTGCGTTAGCAGGCTGGCTGCTGGTGTCCATGAGGAGATAGTAAGCTGGAAGATGTGGACGACGCAAAGTTGATTGAGTTGGAGGCCGCTCGGGAAGGCACGGGCCAGTCGCTGGCACGAGCTGCAGCCATCATGGCGCGGCTGCGCGGGCCGGGCGGATGTCCGTGGGACCGCGAGCAGACCTTCGACACCATCAAGCGGCACACGCTGGAAGAAACCTACGAGGTGTTTGACGCGATTGAGCGCCGCGACTGGCAGGACTTGAAGGATGAGCTCGGAGACCTGCTGCTGCAGGTGCTGTTTTATGCGCAGATGGCGGATGACGAAGGTTACTTCAACCTGAAAGATGTTGCCGAAAGCCTGACTGCGAAGCTGGTGCGCAGGCACCCGCATGTTTTTAGCGATGTGGATGCGGCGACTCCCGATGCTGTTCTGCACAACTGGGAGCAGATCAAGAACGAAGAGAAAAAGAAGAAGGCGAAGGGCGATTCGCTGCTCGATGAAGTTCCGCGTTCTATGCCAGCGCCGCTCGAAGCGACCAAGTTAGGATCGAAGGCTGCTAAGGTGGGCTTCGACTGGCCGGATGCCAGCGGCCTCTTCGCCAAGATGGATGAAGAGCTGGCCGAGCTGATGGTGGAAGTAGAAGCGAAACATAGTGAGAATGTAGAGGCGGAATTCGGGGACCTGATGTTTACAGCGATGAACCTGGCGCGGCATCTGAAGGTCGATCCGGAATCGGCGTTGCGACGCAGTACTGCGAAGTTTCGCGCGCGTTTTGCAGCGATGGAGCGCGAAGCTGGAGGCGCGGAAATTCTGAGGCAGCTTGCGCCTGAGGAACTGGAAGAAATGTGGGCGAACGCTAAATCTGCGGAGAAGACGGTTTGAGTAAAGAAATCAAAATTGTGCCACTGCACGCGAATGATGAGTTCGACCGAGCCGTGGAGATCCAGGACATGGTGTGGAGCTATGAGGCCTCCTCGCGCATGAGCCAGAAGACATTTCTGCTGGCTGTGCATATTGGCGGGCAGGTGTTGGGTGCGTTTGAAGGCGACAGCTCTGATACAAGCAAGATGGTGGGTTATGCGATGTCATTGCCGGGTGTGCGCAACGGTCACGCCTATCTGCACTCTCACCACCTTGCGGTGCTGCCGGAGTGGCGTAACGCTGGTGTGGGCCGCCGGCTCAAGCTGGCGCAGCGCGACGATGCCATTGCGCGTGGCTTCGAGCTGATTGAGTGGACTTTCGACCCGCTGGAGATCAGAAACGCGCACCTGAACATTGCGCGGCTGGGTGCAATAGCACGGCATTACCGAAGAAATTTCTACGGCGCCTCGACTTCGCCGCTGCATGGTGGCCTGCCGACTGACCGGCTTGTGGCGGAGTGGTGGCTTAAGAGCGATCGCGTGGAACGAGCTTTGCGCGGAGAACAGGCTGTAGTGGAAATTGTGGAGCATGTGGATGTGCCGGCCGCGATCTCTGAGTGGAAAGCCTCATCAGCCACGCGCGATGACGCCCGTCAGGTGCAGGAGGCGAATGCGTCGGCACTGGAGTCGGCATTTGCGCGTGGACTCGCAGTGCTGGGATACAGCCGCAACGAGCAGGGCGACGGAAGTTATCTACTCGGCAAGTGGAATGAGAACTTTGTGTATTGAAATTCGTGTTGAGATGAGCGAGCAGCAGGTCTTTCGCTCAGGATGGCAAGGTCAGAAGTATTGGAGCGAGATATGAAATTTGAAGCAATTCACCTGCGCGAGATTGCGATGCCTTTGGCGCATCCATTTGAGACCAGCTTTGGCGTGACGACAGCTCGTCGGATTTTGTTGGTCGAACTGGAATGCGAAGGCGTAACAAGCTGGGGCGAGTGCGTGGCCGGCGAGCATCCGTATTTTTCTGATGAGTCCATTGACACTGCGTGGTTGCTGACCGAAACCGAGTTGGCGCCACGCCTGTTGAAGGCCGAAGTGAAAGCCGGCACAGACTGCCCGGCAATCTTTGAGCAGGTGCGTGGGCATCGTATGGCCAAGTCCGCGCTTGAAAACGCCGTGTGGGAGATGGATGCGCTGCGGCAGGGCGTGTCGCTTTCGAAGTTGCTCGGCGGTACGCGGGAGAAGATTCCATGCGGAGTTTCGATTGGGATACAAGCCACAACTCAAAAGCTGATGGAAACTATCGAGAAGGAACTCGCAGCCGGATATCAGCGCATCAAGCTGAAGTGCAAACCGGGCTGGGACGAGGAAATCTTTGAGCGGGTTCGTGCTCGCTGGCCGGATATCCTGCTCAGTTGCGATGCCAACTCTGCCTATCGGCTGGAAGACGCCGAACGCATATCAGGCTGGGACCGCTTCAAACTGTTGATGATCGAGCAGCCGCTCTGGTATGACGACTACTTTTTCCACGCCGAGCTGCAACGCAAGCTCAAAACCGACATCTGCCTCGATGAATGCATTCGCAACCGGCGTGACGCGCGAGCAGCGCTGGAGCTTGGCAGCGGTCGCATCCTCAACATCAAAGTTGGTCGCGTGGGCGGGTTCTCTGAAGCCATCGCAATCCACGACGTAGCGCAGAGCCTGGGCGTGGCTGTGTGGTGCGGGGGTATGCTGGAGGCCGGCATCGGCCGCGCGCACAATATTGCGCTGGCTTCGCTGCCGAACTTCTCGCTGCCAGGGGATGTCTCCGCCTCTAAGCGCTATTGGGTGGAAGACATTATCGAGCCGGAGGTAACCGTGAGCGCGCAGGGAGAAATCACCGTCCCTGCATCGCCGGGACGCGGGTTTGAGGTTCGGCGAGACAGGATTGATGCGGTAACTGTGCGGCAGAAGACACTGCGACGGAACGCCGCGGTCAGCTAACGCAGCGCCACTGGCATTGCCAGCAGGGTGTGTACGGCTTCTTGGACGGACATTGACCTGGGCAGCGGTCGAAAGTCCGACGCCGTCATTTTGTCGTTCATCGCAATATTTTTAACCACGACACGCATGTTGAGGTGAGTGTCGAGGCGCGAGTAGATCCAGCGATCGCCGGTAGGGTTGGCCTGTTCCAGAACGATCGTTCCGCCTTCGTTAATCTTTCCAAGAATTCCCCAACCGAAATTGACGGGTTGCAGGATAAGGCCTTCAATGCGCACCATGCGATGCGATTTGGCGTCAATCCACATTCGCCCCTTCACTCCAGTAAGAAGGTTGTCGATAGTTTCGGCGGTGCGATAGTTTTTGTCAGGCTCGAAGTCGATGACGATCTGGCGGCCGTTTGTCCCGGGCAGTTGAGGTTGTCCGGACACATAGGTGTAGATCATGGCCTGCGGCATCTGGCTGACCAGTTGGATGGAATCATTACGGGTGGAATCATCACGCTTGTGATGCCTGACGAAGTCGGCAGGTGAGTCGAGGATTTGCTTCAACCGATCACGCTCGGCGGCATCTTCCTCGGCGGTCAGCTTCTGGCCGTTGCGCTCCACCAGCCGGGCGACGGTGCCATCGCGGGTCTCAATCACCTCGCGGACAACATCTCCCTTATTGTCGATTTTGTGGACGCGGTAGCTGAGCGGAGCCTTGCCGTCGTCCTTGATGACGGCAAGCTCATTGGCGGCGGCGGACTCGACCCAGGTACGGGGTGGCACGTCCGGTGAGACAACCGTTGTCGAGCCTGCGGAGGACTGTGCGGAAGCTGGCAAAACCGGCGTCAGAAACGCGAAAATGGCGCTACCCATGCATGCTGCCAGCGCTGCGCGCTGCTGGAATTGAATACGTTGCGACTGGTTCATCCGGCTTGAGATTGCTCCCCTTAATCCGATTAGACGCACAAAGGGGCCTGAAAGACAATTGTGCTCACCCCTACAGGTTGGGTATAGTTCGGCTACAAGGAATAAGATGGCCGGCTGCGTCGGGGACCGGCCCAAAGAAGGGAACCAGCAATGAACCCAGGCGAAAACGGAACGACAGTGTTGGGGCGGACCGCGAAGTTTCGCGGCGAGTTCTCCGGCTCTGAAAATATGGTGGTGGAGGGCGACTTTGAAGGCGTCATCCGCAACCAGGGAGCCAACGTAACCATCGGGCCACAGGCACGCGTGCGCGCTGCCATTGGCGCTAAAGACGTTATCGTCTACGGCAAGGTGGAAGGCCATATCCATGCATCGGGCTCGGTTTCGCTGCGCGGAGAGGCAACCGTGGTGGGTGATGTGTTTGGATCTCGTTTTTCCATGGAAGAAAATTCGGTGCTGCGCGGCAAGGTTGATCCGACGCGCGCCGGTGAGCCGCTCCCAGCTTCGGCCTCTGTACCCGTGACGGCAGCGCCTGCTCGTCCAACTTCAGTGCTCAAACCCCGGCCTGTGCCTGCGCCTGAGCCCTTAGTGCTGCGGCCGGTGGAACCAGAACCAGTGGAGCAGCCCTTGTTTGCTACAGCGCCTGCCGATGCTTCCGCCGGCCACGGCAACACCGATTCTTCCGATTACGGTCATCTTCCGGCGGGTCTGGCCGCTGCCTGGCGCAAGCTGGATTCTTCAGGCGCACCAGTTTCCGTTACTGGCGACGCCGAGCACAGCCCCGGGCGCGATCCCTCTGAAGTGGCGGAAAGCAAGGCCTGACTTCAGACCGCCTGACCGCTAAAAGAGACCTAACGATGTTCAGCAAGTTCAAAAAAGATAACGTGGCCGAAGTTCACCCAGCAGCAGGGAAGGGTGGGAGCTACACGCGTCATTCCCGCGGATGGGCAGAGCTGCTGCACCATCTGAAGTCCTGCGAAAATTTGCGGGTGCTGGATTTTGGGGCAACATCGCCTGCGAATATCAACTACCTGACTTCTCTTGGGCATAGCGTTTATATGGCGCATATTGTTCAGGATGCCGCCAAGCCGGAATGGCTGCGGCCGGTAGAAAATGGGTCTCCGGGCGCGACCGAATTCGATGTGGACCGCTTTGAGGCGGCCAACCTGGATTTTTCCGGAAGAGACTTCAATGTCGTTCTGCTATGGGACACAGCTAATTACCTGCCGCCATCGATGGTGCCCGTCTTGTTCAAGCGTATGCGTGAGGTGCTGCAACCAGACGGCCGGTTGCTGGCGTTTTTCCATGGCAGGAAAGAAGGGCCGGAGACCAGCTTCTCCCGCTTCCAGCTATCTGACAGCGACAATTTATTGGTGCAGAAGAGCGGGGAATTTCCGATTCAGGAGATTTACCAGACGCGACAAGTTGAGAAATTCCTTGATGGCTACGGCAGCGTGCGCTTTTTTCTGGGCAGAGACAATATGCGCGAAGTGATTGCTACACGTTGATCCATTGCGGCAGATAAAGCTAACTGCAATAAAAAGCGGGCCATTGCGGCCCGTTTTTATTGGTCGATACTTCAGCGGTTATTTCCTGGCTTGTTCCTTGCGGCGTTCGGCCCAGCGGCGCTTCATCGCATCGGCAATGCGCTTGCGACCTTCAGGGCTCAGGTTGCGCTTCTTACGCTTGCCGGGCTTAACGGCGTTGGTGCTGCCTTTTGGGCGGCCACGCTTCTTTCCGGTTGTGCTTTCGCCAATTCCAGATAGTGCGGCGCGAACTTGCTGCAGCCGAGCTATTTCGCCATCGATCTCAGCGAGAATTTTTTTGATATCCACTGTGTTCCCCTTCTAACTCGTTTGTGTTTGCAAGCAATCTCGGAGTTAGGCGTTGCAATAGTTATCAATGTATCGGTTTGAGATATGATCTGCAATCTATCTTTACAAAATTATTGACTACATTTGTAGCTTCTCGTTTTTTTTGTAATAGCTGGTTCACGAAGAAGGTTGCAGCTGCTACGAAACTGCGTTTGAGCGCGATGCTATCCTCAAAGGGATGCGAGCGATTCCCTGGAAGCTGTGGATGTTGGCCGCGCTCTCGGCGGTCTTGCAGATACTTCCGTTTCCGCTTGCAGGGCCGGTGCCGCTATGGCGCAGAGCATTTTGCTGGATTTGCCTCACGCCGCTGCTGTGGGCTGTGCTCTACGGAAAAAATAATCAGGGAACAGCGCTCAAACCATTGCAGGCTGCGTGGCTTGGATATGCGTGCGGAGTGGCGTGGTATTGCGGCAACTGTTACTGGATTTACCAGACGATGTACTTATATGGCGGCATCCCTAAACCGCTTTCGTTGGGAATACTCGTTCTATTTTCTCTCTATCTCGGTTTGTACCACGCGTTATTCGCAGGCGTGCTGGGATGGCTGCGCAAGCTAACTTCAACTACGACAGCTTTATGTCTAGCTCCATTTTTGTGGGTGGCTGTGGAGTTGGCACGCGGAAGAATTACGGGATTTCCGTGGGATTTACTGGGATATACGCAGGTGGATAACCTGTGGCTGACAAGGCTCGCGCCGTGGACGGGCGTGATGGGAATTTCGCTGCTGATCGCAGCAGCTAATTGCTTGTGGCTAATGCTGGCTGCAAAACGAACTGCGTTGAAGTTCGCCGGACCTGTGATTGTGGTTGTTTTTGTCGGTTATTCAACAGTTGTGGTGAAGCTGGATTTGTGGAAAGAATACAAAACTGGCAGCGCTGTTCTATTGCAGGAAAACCTGAGCGTTGGCAAAGAGGATTTGGGGACAAAGGAACCTAAGACACAGATGCTTGCGGTATTCTCCGCGCTTAGCCAATACCCGACGCAGGGAGATGTTGAGCATCCGCAGATCGTTGTCTGGCCGGAAGCGCCAACAGCGTTTGTTGACTCTGATCCCGAGCTGCGCGACTCCATCAGCAAGCTTGCGCGGCAAATGCATGCGCCCGTAATTGTGAATGACGTAAGTATCGCCTCGCGCAATCCTTCCGGATTCTATGACCTCTACAACTCCGCAAGTTTTTTCCTGCCTGATGGAAGCTATGCGGGAAGATACGACAAAATTCACCTTGTGCCTTTTGGCGAATACACGCCTTATAAGCCATTGTTTTTTTTCGTTGGTCATCTGCTCGATGATCTTCCTTTTATTCCGGGTGCTAGCCGGACGGGGCTTCAGAGTGGCGGCAAATCATTAGGCGTGTTCATTTGTTACGAGTCGATCTTTGGCGATGAAATTCGGCAATTCGCTCTGAATGGTGCGCAGGTACTCGTCAATATTTCAGACGATGGCTGGTATGGCGATACAAGCGCTCCGTGGGAGCATTTGGATATGGCACGCATGCGCGCGATTGAAAACCATCGCTGGCTGCTGCGCTCAACCAACACCGGCGTTACGGCTGCCATCAATCCAGCCGGCCAACTTACGGAACAATTACCACGCCATGTGCGCGGCTCGCTCGCGGTTACTTTCGCTTATGAGAGCGACCTCACTTTCTACACCCGCCACGGCGACTGGCTGGCTTGGCTATGTGTCTTGCTGAGCGCAGGTGCGCTGGGATGGGGCATGATGCGCGGAAGATTTACTCGCGCCACCCAAGTACACTAGAAGCATGCTGAGTGATTTGGAATTTGCTTACTCCCCGGTCCGCGAGAAGGTGCGCGACCTGCGGGAGTATCTTTGACGCTCCCCGCCTGAAGGCCGAACTGGCCTCCCTCGAAGAAAAAATTGCTGACCCCGCTCTGTGGGCCGATGCTGCCAGGTCGCAGCCGCTCATGCGTGAACGCAAACGCCTCGAAGGCCTGCTGGCTGACGATGCCGAACTCGAGCGCCGCGCTAGTGATATTGCGGCGTACTTTGACCTCATGCGTGAGGGCGAATCTTCCGTTGAGCCCGATCTGAAGCGCGAAATCGATGCGCTTGCCGCGATGACCGAGGCGCTGGAATCGAAGACAATGCTGTCGGAAGAGAACGATGCGCTCAACGCCATCGTTACGGTTCATCCCGGCGCGGGCGGTACTGAAAGCCAGGACTGGGCGGAGATGCTGATGCGCATGTATCTGCGCTGGGCCGAGCGCCAGGGCTTCAAAACGGAAATCAACGAGCTGCAGGATGGCGACGAGGCCGGCATCAAGTCCGCGACCTTCACCGTCATCGGGGAATACGCCTTCGGCATGTTGGCGGGTGAAACCGGTGTGCACCGCCTGGTGCGAATCTCGCCGTTCGATAGTGCTAAGCGCCGTCACACCAGTTTTGCCAGCGTCTTCGTCTCGCCTGAGATCGACGACTCCATCGTGATCGACATCAAGCCCGAAGATCTGCGCATCGATACCTATCGTTCCGGCGGCAAAGGCGGGCAGCACGTGAACACTACGGATTCCGCCGTTCGCATCACGCACTTGCCCACGGGTCTTGTGACGGGTTGCCAGAACGAGCGATCCCAGCACAAGAACAAAGACAAGGCCATGAAGATGATGCGGTCCAAGCTTTATGAGTACGAGCTGGACAAGAAAAAGGCGACTGCGCGCAAGCTGGAAGACTCCAAGCTGGAAATTAATTTCGGCTCCCAGATTCGCAGCTACGTGCTGCAGCCGTATCGCATGGCAAAGGACCTGCGTACGCGTGTGGAAGTTGGGGATGTCGACAAGGTGCTGGACGGAGCGATCGATCCGTTTATCCGCGGCTATCTGAAGATGCGGCGCGAAGGCGGCATACCCGCGCCTATCGCCGACGATGTCGACTAGCTATTTGCCTTCCAGCCAGCGGTGCAGCCAGCTGATGTGCAGGTTCAGCCGCACGGAGGTGTAGCTGAGAATCTCATGCGTGGTGCGCTCGGCGGAATCCAGTTCGTCGATGTGTCCCAGCGGAGCGCGCGGCGATGTGTATACATCCAGACCTGCGCGCTGGCAGAGCAGCGCAATACGGAACAGGTGTGTGCCGTCACTCACTACGACGATGTGCTGCAGGTGGTCGCGCTTCGCGATTTCCGCAAGGCGCTGCACCTGCTGCTCGGTATCCACGGAGGTTGTCTCGGCAACGATGCGGTCGTAGGGAACGCCGTTGGCGAGGAGATAGTCTCGTCCCACGCCGCCCTCAGTTTTGCCGGAATCCTTATCGCCTCCGCCGCCCAGCGTAATAATCACCGGCGCAATTCCGCGGTTGTACAGCGCGACAGCTTTATCCAGGCGCGCGTGCAGCACGGGTGAGGGCCTGCCCGCGTACTCCGCGGCGCCAAAAACGGCTATCGCGTCTGCGGTCTGTGCATTGTCAATCTGCGCGGTGGTCTTGATGCCGTGGTAGACCCAGAGTGTCCACCCTGCCATGGCAATCAGCGCCAGCAGCAGGCAGGTATTGAAGAAGCGCGCAAACCAGCCACGCTTGCGCACAGGCTTAGGTGTGCGCTCGGAGAGGACCTCGGGTTGGGATGCCACACTCATGCTGGGGTGTGCCAACAGTATCCTCCGTCGGCTTGTGGGTATGCCAGTGGTGCATTGATAGTGCCAGTTTTTAGATGCTGGAGAGGTGCTGCAGGGTCAAAGCGATTTCGTGCGTAGGGATAGCGCCTTCGCGCAGGATCATCCACGAATTGCCGCCGCCGCTGAGGTCAACGATTGTTGTCGGGATTGCCCGTGCCGTCGGTCCGCCATCCACGATCAGTGGCAGCTTGTCACCAAATTGCTCGCGCACGCAGCTGGCGGAGGTACATTCCGGCAGGCCGCGCAGGTTGGCGGAGGTCGCCGTAATCGGCAGACCATGCGCACTCACCACGGCGCGGCAGAATTCGGATTCCGGCACGCGCAGCGCAACGTTGCCGGTGTTAGCAGTTACACGCAACGGCAACTTGGTTCCAGCTTTTACGATCAGCGTAAGCGGCCCAGGCCAGAAGCGTTCGGCGAGCAGGTCGAATGTACTATCAAGAGAACGCGCCAGCTCATAAGCCTGCGACATGTCCGCAATCAGCAACGAGAGCGGCTTGTGGCGTGCGCGCGATTTCAAATCGTAGATGCGGTCTACAGCATGCAGGTTCACAGGGTCGACAGCAAGGCCGTAGAACGTGTCAGTAGGCAGGGCAACAACCGCACCAGCCTGCAGCGAAGCGACAACATGCGCCACCAGCTCAGGTTCAGGATCTTCCGGATGAATGCGAAGCACTTCAGCGTTCAAGCAGCAATTTCCTCAAGATGTGACTCTATCGCATTGCGCCTTGTGGGTGTCGCAACCGAACCTCGCGCGTAAACTGGAGCGATGGATTTAGGTGCACCCATTACGAGCAAGAGCAACGCCAGGGTGAAGGCTCTGCGCGCAGCTCTCAGCGGCAAAGCGGCGAAACCTGGTGACCTGCTTGGTCTCGAAGGCGAGCACCTGCTCGTCGAGGCGATGCGCTCTGGACTGGAGTTCGAGACTGTCTTCGTGCGCGCGGGCAGCGAGCGCGTGTTGGAGCGGCCAGCGCTGCACGGGTTGAAGGCTCGGCAGATGGTTCTGTTGAGCGCCGATGTTTTTGCGAGCGCGGTGGAGACGGAATCGCCGCAGGGGATTGCGGCAGCAGTCGTGATTCCTGAGCAAGACCTGGGACATTCGCCGGGACAAAGCGGCTTGGTGCTGGTGCTTGAAGGTTTGCAAGACCCCGGTAATCTTGGCACGCTGCTGCGTTCGGCGGAAGCCTTCGGTGCATCCTTCGTGATGATGACTCCAGAAACGGTGAATCCGTGGAACCCCAAAGTTGTGCGCGCGTCAGCAGGGTCGGTCTTCCGCATGCCGGTGGTGCGTGCTCCTCTGGCGGAGATTCGCCGCCGCCTTACTGCGCTCGGCTTGCGGATGTTTGCGATGGTAACGCCGCGAGATATCGCGTCGCCCCTGATGGAAACCTATCTCGGCGCGCCATGTGCCGTGATGATTGGCAACGAAGGCGCGGGTCTTTCAGCGGAGGCCATTGCAATTGCCGACGCGTTAGTGACGATTCCTTGCGCGATCGAATCGTTGAACGCTGCTGTTGCAGGCTCGGTGATGCTGTACGAAGCCATGCGACAGAGGTCGGCGAAGCCATGAGTCTCTTCGACACCACCATGCCGGAGACCGGTAGCCGCACCCCGCAGGCCGCGCCGCTGGCTGAACGCATGAGGCCGCGAACGCTGGAGGAATTTTTCGGACAGGAACATTTGCTGGGTGCCGGCAAGCCGCTGCGCCTGCAGATTGAGAACGACGATGCTGCGAGTTTGATCTTCTGGGGTCCTCCTGGTGTTGGAAAAACAACTCTAGCGAAAATCATTGCAAATGCGACCAGCGCGAGCTTCATCGAGTTCTCGGCCGTCTTGTCTGGGATTAAAGAAATCAAGCAGGTGATGGTGGAAGCCGAGAAGGCTGCGAAATTCGGCTCGCGCACTATTTTGTTCATCGACGAGATTCATCGTTTCAACAAGGCGCAGCAGGATGCGTTCCTGCCCTATGTTGAACGCGGAGCGATTCGCCTGATTGGTGCGACCACTGAGAATCCGTCTTTTGAGATCAATGCAGCCCTGTTGTCTCGCTGTCGCGTGTACACGCTGCGAGCGCTGGAGCAGTCAGACATCATCGCGCTGCTGCAACGAGCGTTGACTGACAGTGAGCGTGGCCTCGGTGCGCTTAATCTCGGCATCGACGACCTCGCGCTCGAAGCCATTGCGTCCTACTCCAGCGGCGACGCACGCAACGCGCTCAACGCGCTGGAGGTTGCTGCGAAGTTAGCGACGGCTCGCGGAGACAAGGTGATTACGCGCGAGCTCGCATCAGAAGCCCTGCAGCAGCGGGTTCTGCTCTACGACAAAAAAGGCGAGCAGCACTACGATCTGATCTCCGCTTTGCACAAGAGCGTGCGCAATTCGGATGCCGATGCCTCGCTCTACTGGCTGGGCCGGATGCTCGCAGCCGGAGAAGACCCCATGTACGTTGCGCGCCGCGTGGTGCGCATGGCAGTCGAAGACATTGGTCTCGCCGCACCTGAAGCTCTCAACCTATGCCTGAGCGCGCGCGATGCGATGCATTTTCTCGGCGCACCGGAAGGCGATCTGGCTCTCGCGCAGGCTGTGGTGTATCTCGCTCTCGCGCCCAAGTCGAACGCGGTCTACACGGCCTATGGCGAGGTGCTCGCTGATATTGAAGCCAAGCCAGCCGAGCCCGTACCGCTGCATCTGCGCAATGCGCCGACGCGGCTGATGAAAGAGCTCGACTATGGCAAGGATTACCAGTACGCGCATGACGTTGAAGGCAAAGTCGCGGCGATGGAGTGCCTGCCGGATGGGCTAAAAGACCGGCGCTACTATCAGCCGACGAACGAAGGTCGCGAGAAGCTGCTCGCGCAACGCATGGAAGAGATTGCGCGCTTGCGCACAAAACAAGACTGACGCACTAGTCCTTGTACTTCACGCTGCATCCATAGCTACGCGTGATCGGGGTCTGCACCGGCTTGCCGGCCATCGATTCTTCCAGTGCCTCGCTCACGTAGTTGTGCGCGGTCTTCAAACTGGCGGGATCGGGAGTCGGCTGGTCGTCGATCGCTCCCTCGTACACAATCTTGCCGTTAGGGTCGATGACGAACATGTGCGGCGTGGTTTTGGCGTCGTAAAGATGCCCAATCGCGCCGGTCGGGTCGAGAACAGCTGCGGTAGGCGCTGCGTGCATCTTGCTCAGGTAGTCATTTTCTTCTGGCGGAGTTACGAAGCCCTGCTCGCCGGGTGCCGAGGAGATGATCGACAGCCACACCACACCCTTGGCCGTCCATTGTTTTTGCAGCGCTTCCATGTTGCCGCTCTTGTAGTGCTTCTGTTCATAGGGGCAGCCCTGGTTGGCCCACTCCAACACGATGTACTTGCCGCGGTATTGCGAGAGCGATTGTGTCTTGCCGTTGGAATCCGTGCCGTGGAAGTCAGGCGCTATCTCGCCGGGTTTTACGGCGAAGGCTGCAGTAGCGAGTGCAAGGCTGGCGATTGCGAGGGTCAAACGTAGCGGTCTCATACGGAATCTCCTTTTCGCTTTATTTGGACGTGTCTGAACTCTCTCCGGTTTGTACGTCTTTCTTAACCTGCCGCAGGACAATGTCCTTGGTCAGCAATTCAGGCAGCAGGTCAGGGTTCGATTTCGGGCCCGCCGGATAGATGACGTACGTCGGCACGCCCGAGCGTCCCAGCGTACTCAGTTCCTGAGTAATGGCAGGATCATACTGCGTCCAGTCGGCGCGAAACAAGATGTAGTTGCTGCTGATCAACTGCGTATCTACGTCTGCTGAATTGAGCACGGCACGCTCATTCACCTGGCAGCTCAGGCACCATGCAGCGGTAAAGTCGATGAAGATTGGCCGCCCGGAATTTCGCGCATCCGCAAATGCCTGCGGAGTCCATGGATCCCAGTGCAGCGTCTCCACGCGAATCTTGCGCAGCGGCAGCGCGATAGCGAATGCAATCAGCAGAACTGCGGCAATCGCCGATCCCCATTTTGCCGGCCAGCGCCCAAGGCACCAACCTGCAATGGCAAGCACCAAATAGCAGGCCAACAGTGCAGCCATGCGATCGATACCGTCCTTTGAATACAGTTGCGCGTACACCCATGTGAGCCAGATGGCCGAGCCGAAGAGGAAGAGCGAAGTGAATTGCTTCAGCGTCTCCATCCACGCGCCGGGTTTGGGCAGAACGCGCGTCCATTGGGGCTGCATGCTCAGCACTAGATAGGGAAGCGCAAGCCCCAGCGCCAGCGCCGTGAAGACGAGGAAGGTGACATAGCCGGGCTGCGCTAATGCGAATCCAACGGCAGCGCCCATCAGCGGCGCCATGCAGGGCGTTGCAACGACTGTCGCGAGCACGCCGGTAAAGAAGCTGCCGGCAAATCCCTGCTTCTGCGCCAGCGAGCCGCCCGCGCTGGTGAGCGAGAGGCCAATCTCAAACTGTCCCGCCATGGAGAGAGCGAGGAAAAATAGCAGCGATGCCAGCACGGCAACAAACGCCGGCGACTGCAGTTGGAATCCCCAACCCAACTCGCGCCCGCCGGCGCGCAGAATCAGCAGCACAGCCACAATCGCCCAGAAGCTCACCAGGATGCCGAGCGTATAGACCACTCCATGTGCGCGCTGGTGACCGCGTTCTTGAGCGGACGTGTTGACCAGCGCCAGACCCTTCAGGAACAGAACCGGAAAGACGCACGGCATCAAGTTGAGGATGATGCCGCCGAGAAATGCGAGTCCCAGCGCGCCCCACAGCGTGATGGTCGAAGGCGTCGCACCGTTGGTGATCTTCTTCACGTCGATCGGTAACGGCGGAACTGTGCCCGGTGTAATGGTTGCTGTCACGTCGTAGGCTTCGGTGTCGCTTAGCTTCAGCAGGCCGTGGATCGTGGTGGGCAGTGCAGTGGAATCCTGATCGCGCGTAAGGAAGAGGCGCACGCCGTCAGGCAGCGGCTGAACCGGCTGCGGCGCGGAATTTTGCAGAATCAAAGGGTCAAAGGGATAGAACTCGCCGCCGTCTTGATGGTTGCCGGAGTTCAGCGTCAGAGCAATATGCTTGGCGTCGCCTACGGCTGACACGCTCATGTTCGCAGGCAACGGTTTGGGGAGCTTGCCCAGTGCCTCACCCAGCGCTCCCACCAGCGGCGGGCTTGGCAAAGGGCCGGGAACTACATTCAGATCGAGACCCAGGTGCGCCTTGCCAGGAAGGCAGACGCTGGCGCACACCAACCATGTGATGCGCGCGTCAAGATGGATTTTGCCGGGCTTTACGGAAGGCGCGACCGTAACGGCAACAGGAAAGGCGACCTCGTCCTCATATCCAAAGTCCATTAGAGGTCCCAGCGGAAGCTGGCTGGGTGGAGGGAACTGCATGGGCCCAGTGGTCACGCCGTCCGGAAGTGTCCACGTGATGTGCGGCGGCTCGCCTGAGTCGCCGGCGTTAATCCAGTAAACGTGCCAGTGCTCCTCGATGGCGAGCACCAGGCCAATCTGAACTGTGCCACCAGGGGTAACTTGTGGTGAGAGCGAGGTCAGCTCGGCAGTCAGGTGCTGCGCTTTGACGGGGCCAGGTCCGCCGTCACCAACCTCCACAATTTGTGCCGTGGCGGCGGTAGAGAACAAAAGGGCCGCGGCAAGCAGCAGCAGGCGGCGCAGGATTCGGGCTTCCGTCATATGCAGACATTGTAGAAGGTCAATGTCTGAGCTTTGTCACGCTTCAGTGTGCGGCTAGGCGCCGGTGCTCAATCAGGATGCAGCGATCCATCACCACGCGAATGCCGGCCTTCTCAGCCCGGGCGGCTGCTTCCAGGTGCACAATACCTAGCTGTACCCACAAGTTTTTCAGTCCCAGCTCAATCATTTCGTCCACAATGGCCGGGATGAATTGGGGCAGCCGGAAGACGTTCACCACGTCCGGCTTGACCGGGAGATCACTCAGGGTGGGGTAGCTGGTCTGGCCTAGAGCCGAGCCGATCGATGGGTTCACCGGGACGATCAGGTAGCCCTGCTTCTGCATGTATTCCGAGACGGAGTGACTGGCTTTGAAGGGGTTATCGGACAAGCCCACCACCGCCAGGGTTCGTGGCGCGGTTACCATGCCGCCGGTTGAGAGTCCAAGCATATCTAGAACGACTTCCGGCTCATTCATTCGGGAGGGCCTCACTCTGGTTCTGTGGGTATGCTGTTCAGCCAATTCGTTTACAATCAGACGTGCGCGGGGCTTCAAGAATCGGCCCTGTTTTTGGAGAAATTTTGTACCAAGCTTTTGTAGGACTGGGGAAACCTCTGCAGCAGATCAAGGTAGCACGCATGATGGCGAACACGATGGCACGCATTGGCGGTTTGGCGGTTCTGTCCGCTGCCACTTTGCTCGCAGGCTGTGGCAATACGTACCGGCCGGTGATCAGCTCTATCAGTCCGGTTGGACCCGCGGGTCAACCCACCAAGTACGCAGCCGTGGTTTCCAGCCCGAGTGCGACTTCACCGGGCTTGCTGACGGTGGTGGATTTTTCCGGCGACACCATTCTTGCCACGCCGC
>Ga0206874_1021_pt1 | contig 43532 bp, 26 predicted proteins | sample Alteio_BWOrgCont_12_FD_152629 | JGI IMG/M metagenome (GOLD analysis project Ga0206874, IMG submission 152629) | Enriched cells from forest soil in Barre Woods Harvard Forest LTER site, Petersham, Massachusetts, United States -... | ecosystem: Environmental > Terrestrial > Soil > Temperate forest >...
GGCTCGGTCGCGAGCTTCAGCGGCGAGTTGTGCGCGGATAACGGGAATCTGGTCGTAGATGGTTTCGAAGGGGACTTCGCGAAACATTTTTGTGGGAAGCGTGTGCTGCAGCCATGCGCCTGCGATGCCGCTGACGACGACGATGATGGTCAGCCAGAAGAGGATGGCGGTAAGCGTGCCGCGCGCGTGGAAGGCAGCGTGGAAGAGCACCATGGGTAAAGCGAGAAAGCCGAGCCAGAGGTGGGCGCGCATCCAGATCTTGGCCCGACCGATGCGCCAAACTGGAAAGCGTTTGCGAAGACTGAGCAGAGCACAGAAGATCATCAGGCCAAGCGCGACTGAGCCGAAGGTAAGGCCGACAGGCGTTCCTCCACCCGGCATCGCCGTGTGCATGGCATAGGGCACGTAGGCGATTGCGCCGATGGCTGTGGCGGCGATGGTGAGAATCATCCACGGCTTGTGCGTGTGGTCGATACGCATTAGCGATTCTTTCCGACGAAGGCGGCTTCCTTATCGAGGTCGATACCAAGCACCTGCGCGAAGAACTCGTTAGGCTTTACGCGGTGGGCGGCATCGTGAGGGCAGGCGTAGACGCAGCTTGGCTCTTCGAGATCGTGGCAGAGGTCGCAGGAGGTTGCCTTGCGCACCTTGCCGGTGTTGCCAGTGTCCTTGTCAGTTTGTACGGACTGGAGTGCGGTTGCGTTACCGGTTGCGTCGAACTCATGCACGGTGATGTTGCCATAGGGACAATTGGTGGCGCACAGACCGCATCCGACGCACCAGTCTTCGATGATGACCTCGAGCGAGTTGCGGCGGCGAATGGAGCCGACCGGGCAGCCGATCATGCAGCGAGGGTCGCGGCACTGGCGGCAGGAGGTTGCGACGAGATAGTTTTCGAAGCGAACGCCATCACGCAGCAGGCGAGTGACGCCGTCGTGAGCATCGGCGCAGGCTTTGACGCATTGATCGCAGCGCGTACATTTTTCAAGGTCGAGGACAAGCAGGCTTTGCGCATCCATCAAGCCCTGTTCCAAAAATTGATGGAGGGGCGCGTTGGTGGTCCGGGCAGATGCCTGTCGATGTTGCAGAGCGTTCTCTTTATTGCGCTGGTCGGCGGTGCGTTCTATGTGTTCGCGAACGTCGGGGAAGCGTTCGAGCATCTCGTGGAAATCTGGCGCGAGGATGCGGACGACCTCAACGTGGTCGAGCGCAACACAGGTGGCGGTGCGAACTCCACCCTGGAGCAGGCCCATCTCACCGAAGTAGCCGCCGCGAGGGAGATAAGCGAGCACGAGCTCTTCTCCATTGCGCTGCTGCGAGACTTTTACGAAGCCGATGCGGACGAGGTAGAAGGCATCGGCGGGCGCACCTTCTTCACAGATGAGCTGACCGGGAGCGAAGCGAACGAGCTCGACACGGTCGCGGAGAAGATCGACAAAATCTTCGCTGAGCGTGGAGAAGATGGGAACGCTGCGCAAATGAGTGCCGAGCGCGCGACCGCGGTAGTTGGCCTCGAGCTGCGCGCGAAAGGTCTTGTTCTTCTGCATGACGTCGAGGACGTTGCGCAGCATTTCGAGCATGACGCAGTCAGTCCTGGCGCGCACGGTGGCGGAGCGCGGATAGAAGCTCATGCAGGTCATCTCGCCGAAGAGGTCACCTTCGTTGAGCTGCGCGATGGGATTGTCGTAGGGAAGATCGACAGGTGCGTCGATACGGATGTGCGATGGCGTGGCGCGCTCTTCTTCGCGGGGCTGTTGCGATTTAGGACGGAGAAGGCTCTTCATTTTCGTGAAGAGGCCGGGGCGAGCCTGTTCGGTTGCAACGTGTTCGCGGGGTGCGTTGATGAAGACGTCCGCGGCGCCTTCGAGGATGTAGAAGGCGGTAGAACCGTTTTCGCCTTCACGAACGATGGTCTCGCCGGCGCGGAATGTGCGCTTGACGACGGAGCCGGTGTTGAGTTCGAGGAAGGTTCCGGAGACACCTTTGAACACTGGCAGAGCAAGGAGATCTTCAGTGTCGACGGAAAAAACGTTGGGAGTGTTCTCGGGGTAGAGCCGGCCGCCGCCAAGGACGAGCTTGTTAGTGAGCGCTCCCGTGGGGCAGGAGACCATGCACTCGCCGCAGGAGACGCAGGACGAATTGCCCATGGGCTGATTGGCGTCGAAGCCGATGGTGGTGAAGTAGCCTTTGCCCTGGCGTGCGATGACGTAGTTGTGGCGAATGTCGGCGCAGCCGCGGATGCAACGGTCGCAGAGGATGCAGGCGGAGAAGTCGACGTGGATGGATTGCGAAGAATCGTCAGAGGCAAGAACGGGGACGGTGCGCTTGTTGAAGCGAACGTCAGTTACGCCCGCTGTGGCGGCCTGGGTTTCGAGCTCGCAATCGCCGGATTGTTGCTGGCGGATGCAGGGCGAAGGATGGTCGGAGAGCATGAGCTCGTAAAGCGTTTTGCGAGCCTGAAGGATTGGCTCGGTGTTGGTCTTGACGACCATGCCGGGTTCGGCTTTGAAGACGCATGAGGCTTGGAGCGCGCGCTCGCCGACGTCGACGACGCAGATGCGGCAGACGCCGACGGGATCCTGATTTTGCTGATGGCAGAGCGTGGGGATATAGACGCCGGCGAGACGTGCGGCGTCGAAGACAGTGGTGCCGTGCGGGACAGCAACCTCTATGCCATCGACGGTGACGTTCATCAGCTCATGGTGATCGCTCATGAAGCGGCTCCTCCGAAGCAGATGCCGGCGCGGCAGTGACGGTCTTCGAGATGCTCGCGCATGATCTCGGGGAAATGCTTTATCACGGAGGTAATGGGTGCGGGAGCAATCTGTCCGAGGCCGCAGATGGAGGTGAGGCGGAGGACCTGCGAGAGATCGCGGAGCATGGCCTGATCGTTGGGGCCGACGATGCCGCGGGTCCAGCTTTCGAGCAGGTCGACTAATTTTTGTGTACCGATGCGGCAGGGCGAGCATTTACCGCAGGACTCGTTGCGGTAGAAGCGGACGGAGGTGAGAGCCATGTCGAGCATACAGGCGTTGTCTGCGCAGACGACGACGGCGCCTGAGCCGAGCATGGAGCCGAGACCTTTTACTTTGTCCCAGTCGAGTGGTGTATCGAGCAAAGATGCGGGAAGGTAGCCGGAGGATGGTCCGGATGGAGCGAAGCCGATGATCTCGCGGCCGTGCTGTGGGCCTCCGCCGTAGTTGAAGATGAGATCGCGATAGCTGGTGCCCATGGGGACTTCAAATACGCCAGGGTTGACGACGTGGCCAGTGACTCCGACGAACTTGATGCCGGGCGAGCCGGGAAGACCGGCGTCTCGATACCAATCGCCACCTTTGCCGAGGATGGTGACTGCGTGGGTGAAGGTCTCTACGTTGTTGAGGGCGGTGGGGGACTTCCAAAGGCCGGAGTTGATGGTGCGGGGCGGCTTGTTGCGCGGCTCGGAGCGATTGCCCTGGATGGCTTCCATGAGCGCGGTTTCTTCTCCGCAGATGTAGCCGCCGGGGCTGACGAAGACTTCCATATCAAAGCTGTGGCCTGAGCCGAGGATGTTATCGCCGAGCAAGCCGAGTGAGCGGGCGTAGGCGAGCTCTTCGCGGAGGATTTCGGCTTGCAATTCGTATTCGTGGCGGATGTAGATGTAACCCTTCTGTGCGCCGACGATGGCGGAGCAGAGCATCATGCCTTCGATGACCATGTGGGGAAGGTATTGAAGGATGAAGCGGTCCTTGATAGTGCCGGGCTCGCTCTCGTCGGCATTGCAGACGACAAATTTGCGAGAGCCGGGGGAGCGCTTGCAGCCTTCCCACTTGATGAATGTTGAGAATCCAGCGCCACCCATGCCGCGGAGCTCGCCGGTTTTCAGGAGTTGCAAGGTCTCGTCGACATTTTTCTTTGCGAGCAGGTCGCGGAAGAGGCTGTAGCGATCTTCTTTGCGGGAGTAGGGATCGCATTGGATGGCGATACCGCGATCTTCCGCGCTGCGCGGCGGAGTGCTGTGCGGAATAGGCGCGCCGGGCTCGTGGTTATGCAGGGCGATCTCGCGGTCGATGAGTTGGGCGGCTTCGCTGGCGGAGACATTTTCGTAGTAGCGGTCGTTGATGGTGACCACAGGTGCGTGGTCGCAGCGGCCTACGCAGGAGATATCGCGCACACGGACGACTTCGGGCAGGTGAGCGAATTTATTTTCGAGCGTGGTCTTGAGTCCGTGGGATTTGTGCAGATGGCAGGTCATGTCGTCGCAGACGCGAACGTCGACGGGCACTGGCTGCTTGAGGCGGAAATAAGGATAGAAGCTGGCGACTGTGTGGACATCGCGAATATGGACGCCACGTCTTTGGGCGATCAAGTCTATCTCGCGGGCGGAGACGTAACCATGCGCCTGCTGGACATGATGCAGGTCTTCAAAGACCCCAGTGGGCTCGGCTCGGGCATTCCCAACGGGCTGTGGATGCAGGAGATCCATAGAGTCTGCGGCCTAGTCTGAAGACAAAATTACCTTTGCGAACACTGTACATCTCGTTCGCCCTGTGTGGCTTGAAGGAATATTGGGTTGCAATCCTTAGTCCGGCAGAATATAACGGCAGCCAGCGTTACGCAGAAAATTGGAGACAGGGGAGACCGGCTTTGGCTCTGGGAGGCAAGCGTAGCGGGAATGCTTATCTGACAGTAGCACTGCTTCTTGCAGGGGTGCCAGCATGCGCGCAGACTTCGCCGACAATTCCCCAGGGATTCAAATATGTAGGTCCGGGGTCTTGTAGTGCGGTTGCATGCCATGGGGGCATCCAGCCTATCAGCGTTACCAAAGTGCAGCAGAACGAGTACAGCACATGGGTCACGTCGGACAAACATGCCCACGCCTATGCTGCTCTCAAAGAGCCGCTGGGGAAGCAGATTGCGCAGATTTTGAAGCTGGGGCCGGCGGAGAAATCGCCACGCTGTCTTACATGCCACGCGCTGGATGTTCCTGCTACAGAACATGCGCGCGAGTTCGACATTGCTGAAGGCGTGAGTTGCGAGAGTTGTCATGGGCCAGCGTCACAGTGGCTGGGGCCGCACCTCCAGGCAACGGCGGTGCATAGCCGCATGGTTACGCTGGGCATGTATGACAACAAGAATCTGGCGCTGCGCGCGGAGAAATGTCTAACGTGCCATCTAGGTGCGGTGGGCATGAGTGTTGATCATGAATTGATTGCTGCGGGGCATCCTGACCTGACCTTTGAGCTGGATTCGTTCTCCGCGGTCGAGCCCCCGCACTGGGTGGAGAAGGGTCCGGATGGCCGGCCGTCGACCGATCCGCTGTTGGGAGTGAAGGCCTGGGCGGTTGGGCAGGCAGTTGAATTGCAGCAGAGCATGCTGAGACTTTCGCGCCATGCGAAATCGGGACCATGGCCGGAGTTCAGTGAGATGGATTGCATCACCTGCCACCATGCGCTGACCGGGCCGCAGAGCTGGCGGCAGCGCGAGGGGTACAAAGGCCACAGGCCGGGTGATCCGCCGTATAACCTCTCGCACTATGTTCTATTCAGGCGATTCGCTGAAGAGGTCAATCCCAAACTTGATGCGGAGCTCGCTACAGAGGCGACTAAGGTAAGTGCCCTGGTCAGCAGCATGAGCCCAGATCGTACGGCGGTGGAAGCCGATGCTAACCATGCAGCAGAGTTAGCAGAACGTATGGTTGCTGAGGTCCGCGACGCTACATATGATCGAGCGCGAACGGAGAGACTGCTGCTGGCTATTACGGGGGATGCGGATTCGATTGCTGCCGACGGTGAGCGTACCGCAGAGCAGGCAACGATGACGGTTGACTCTCTCTACATTGCACAGGCCAAGGTGGGTGGAACGAATGCGGCAACGCGCGCGGCGATTGATGGACTGTTCAAGCTGGTAAACAATCCGTCTGCTTACAACGCACCGCAGTTCGCTGCCCAGATGAAAAAGGTGCGCGCTACGATGCATTCGTGAGAGCTATTGGGTGGGGTTCTCCGGGAACTTCTGATAGGGCAGACGCACGCCGTTAATGATGATCTGATCTGCGCGTATTGCAGTGGGAGCTTCGAATCCAGTTGCGCCACCTGCGGCGGTGTAGTCATCCTGATCGACACCATCGCCGGAAATGCCAAGCCCTCCGGCGAGCTTGCCGTTCACATAAAGCGGCAAGGAGCCGGGGAAGAAGACCACACCGTTCTGGTTTGCGTTGGCTGCCTGCGATCCCTGTGTGCAGGCGTGAGCGAGATCATTGAGATAGAGCTGGAAGAATGGGCCAGGCGCTGTGCCGTCAATACCAATTGGGAACAGCGGCTGCGCGCCAAAGCCGATGGTGCGGTTGGTGACGGCGGTAGCGGCAGGGACGCCAGGCATGTCGGCAGTCGCAGCCGTTCCACTGAAGTAGATGACGTTGCGCGATTTTGCGACTGCAACATCGACGGAGAAGACGGTTGCGTCCGGCATGCGATAGAGCGCGAGCAGACTGCCATCGAGATCGGCAACTGCGATCACGAAGCGTGCGCGTGAGCCGGGGGGGAGACGAATAGCGGCGCGGGTGAGGTTTCCTGTGGTGAGAGCCTGCTGAACAATCTGCTGTACCTGCGGGAGTGTAAGGCCATTGCTGAATGCGGAGCCGTGTTCGGCGATGAGGTCGCCTTCAGGAGCTGCACCTCCAGAGGCTACGGGGCCAAGCGTGAAGCTGCCATTTGCTGTGCCGGCAGTGACGCCGGTGGGCAGCGTTGTCTGATTGACGAAGGGAAGATTGACGCCACCGATCACAACGACCCCGGGGTAGGGAACGACCGGCGCGAAACCATTGCCTACTGTCCCGGCGACGGCAGCGTATTCGACGACAGCGTTGTAGTTGGGGGTCGAGGGAGCGGCTACGACACCGATTCCGCCGGCAACGCGACCGTTCTTAAAGATAGGAACTCCGCCGGGATTGACTGCTGCGTCAACCGAATCAAGCGTGTTGGCTTTGCCAGTCTGGATGCCGAGACCGGGGCCTGCGCTGTGCAGCAGGCTGGTAACCGGCAGTGACTGGCCGGGAAGATAAGTTGTGTTGAAGCTACAGCCGCGATTGGTATTTTCAATGCCGTACAGCGGGCCTGAGCTGCTGTCTGTAACGCCGGGAGGGAAGTGGATATCGCTGATGAAGCGCACGGTGCGCGAACTGAGAGGGGCCTGGTCGTTGGAGAAGAAGGCAGCAGTTCGAGCCAGGGCTGCAGCTTCTTCATCGGCGGCGACAGAGGCGCCAAAATTTGTGAGTGCTGAGGTGGGTGCACCGGGTTGTACATAGACGGCGAGGACCTGCCCACGACGGTCGCTGACTGCGACTACGACCGGAACGCTGACCGAAGCTGCGGCCGCGGTGGCAATGGATTGCACCTCAGCCTGGGTGAGCACGTTGTTGGCATTGTTAGCTGGAATGACTGGAATTGCGGCGGTATTGGCAGCAGAGCCGCAGCCGAGGATGACAGAGCACATCGCTACAAACGCACCCATGACAAGCGTTCTGCGCAGCGCCGGCGAGGAAGTGAGCTCCGTCATGGCGTTTTCAGCCTATCGCAAAGTACCGCGCGGTGATATACAGAACGCGATGCTGACGGCGATAAAAAACTCGAGCATGGCCATCGTGATTGCGGTGCTTTCGACCCTGCTGGCTTTGCTGGTGGGCCGATCGACAGCTTTCAAGGATTTCGACCGGTGGACCTACGACTTTACCGTGGACCATGCCGGCCTGTCTGCGCCGTCACAGCAGATTGTGCTGATCGATTTCGACGAGGAGACTTTTCAGCGCATTCAGCAGTATCCGATTCCGCGCTCAATCTTTGCCGATGCTATTTCACGAATTGGGGCGGCGAAGCCGCGGGTGATTGGGCTGGACCTGTTTCTATCCGAGGCGCGGACACCTTCCGAAGACAAATCGATGCAGGATGCGCTTACTTCCGCGGGTGTTGTGATTCTTGCCAGCCAGACAGGTTTTGGGGCGCTGCCAGCTGTGAAACCGTTGCCACAGTTCTGCCAGCCGGAGAACCCGAATGCTGCATCAGGATTCTGCGTGGAAGGCACACCGGGAGCGATGGGCTACGCGTTTGTGAATCTGCCTATCGACGACGATGGGTTTCTGCGGCAGGCGAACTTGTTCTCGGCGGGGTCACCACCGGCGGAAAGCTTTCCGCTGATGATCGCGCAGCAGTATGCGGGAGAGAGCATAAAGCCTGGCGGGAGTACGTATGCGACTTTTCTGGGCAAGAAAATTCCGTATGCTAACCCCGACTACAAGACAATTGCGATTGGAAGCTGGAGCGTAGAGCCGGCTCCAAGCATCTCGGCCTGGAAGCTGCTTGCGGGGCAGGTGCCGCCAGAAATGCTCGCCGACAAAATTGTGCTGGTTGGCCAGAGCAGCGATGCAGCGCGGGATACGCACTTTACACCTCTGTTCCGACTGGCCGGCAAAGACGATGTGAGGCTGCGCATGGGTGGAACTGCAGTACAAGCTGCGGCGATCCGGACGTTGCTGGAGGGCCGAGCTGTTAAGCCTGCGCCGTACTCGGTGCGCGTGCTCTCTGTACTTCTGGCGTCACTGCTAGCCGCGCTGATGTTGTTGCGAGTGAATGTTGGCCGAGTAATTTTGCGCAACTGCGTGCTGATGGCTGTATGGTTCGGTGCTGCGCTGGTGCTCTATGCGCGCTTCCGCTATTGGCTGCCATTTCTGCCCACAGAGCTTAGCCTTGCGATCACACTTCCACTGACGTTGGGCGTGCGTTTTGTGCAGGAGCGAATTATCTCCAGACAGGCACACGCACAGCGCGAACAGATGATGCGGCTTTTTTCCAGCTATGTTGATCCGGCAGTGGCGGAGACAATCTGGAAGCGGCGCGATGAGCTTTCGCTGGGCGGTGAAGAGCGTGTTGCAACCGTGATGTTCACTGACATTCGCGGGTTTACGGCGTTGAGCGCCAACCAGCCACCGGCGACGGTACTGCAGTGGCTGAACCGATACCTGACGGCGATGGATGAGGTTATCCGGGAGCATGGCGGCTTCCTGAACAAGTTCATCGGCGATGGGTTGATGATTATCTTTGGGCTGCCGCTGTCGCAGGGCGAAAAAGTGGACGCCAGACGGGCGGTGGAGGCTTCTGTCGCGATGCTGGAGAGGGTGGAAAAGCTCAATCAGGAGCCAACGGGCAATCCAAACAGCCCGCACCTGCGTATAGGAATTGGTATCCATACGGGGCGGCTGATGGCAGGTAGTATCGGCTCTGCGGCCCGGCAGGAGTATTCCGTTATCGGTGAAACAGTCAATCTTGCGTCGCGGCTGGAGAGCTTGAATAAACCTTTTCACACCGAGATCCTGATGAGTGCTGAGACAAGAGAGCTTGTAGCTGACGTCTTTCCGGAAATTGAGCCGCTGGGAGAGACGAAGGTTGCGGGGTTGGAAGAGCCGGTCCAGGTGTACACTTTGCGCACCCGCCAGGATGCCACTCTGGAGGTAAAGAGATGAAAATCACGAAGATTCTGTTCACGCTGACCGGTTGGTTGCTGGTGGTGCCGGTTGTGCTGGCACAACCCGCTCAGCAGAATGCGCCGAAGGCGACACCGCAAAATGCGCAAGCTTCGACAGCGCCGAAAACTCCTGCGCGAGTTCGCACCAAGCTGGACGGCTTCGAACTCTCACCGCAATCGGGTAAGAGCGCCAACCAGGTTGGCGGGGCGTCACGCGACCTGGGAACGCCGAGGCTGTTTGCGCCGAATTCCGGCAAAGCGTACAGCACTCACCCGGTCTTCTATTGGGGTACGGCGGATAGTGGAGAGAAGGTCACGTTCCGGCTTCGTTCAGTAAACGGGCAGGTGATCTATGAGACGGCAACAACATCTGACCATCTGGGCTACCCGGCTGATGCGCCTGCACTCACGCCTGGTAACAACTACACATGGACGATTGTGCCGGAGAATGACATGCTCGGCGGAGCACCACAGCCTGTTACGGTGAGCATTGTGGGCGGCAGTGAGCGCGATGCGATTGATGAAGCACTCAAGACATCGCCAGGTTCCGCAGACGTATTTGTGCAACATCGTGTCTGGTACGACGCTGTGTCCTCTTATGCGAACACGTTAAGCCATTCGCCGGGCGACCAACATGCGCTCGCCGGACGCGCCACACTTTATGACCAATTGCCTGTGACGCATGAGCTCGCGGACGCGGACTGGGCAATGGTTCACTGATCTGCCACCATGCCCTATGCAGACCTCGAGAACGGCGCACGTTTGTCCACCCGCTTCTGGGGCGTGCGCGGTTCTGTGCCGACGATGGGAAAAGACAGGCAGCGATTTGGCGGAAATACTCCTTGTGTTGAAGTAAATGCGGGCGGTGACGAGGTGGTAATTCTCGATGCCGGCACTGGAATTCGGGCGCTCGGGCGAGATATTGCGTTGCGCGCCAAGCAGCCCCGCGCGATCCATATTTTCTTCACGCATTTTCATTGGGACCACATCCAAGGCCTGCCGTACTTCGCTCCGTTATTTGCTGCCGATGCCCGCATCATTTTTCATTCGGCGCATGCTCCCCATCATTTGCAGCAGGTTCTATCACGATTGATGCTGCCTCCTTATTTTCCTCTGGCGTTTGAGCAGCTCGAGGGATCGATCGAGTTTCGTCCAATCTCATCGCAGGCGGAAGATGTTGCGGGAGTTGCGATCCGCTGTTTTCCGTTGCATCATCCGCAGGGTGCGGTTGGATATCACATTGCTCACGCAGGCCGGAGCGTTGTTTATGCAACCGATCATGAGCATGGAGATGCGGCAATTGACGGCGGGCTGCGCAAAGTGGCTACGGATGCGGACATCCTTATCTACGATTCGCAGTACACGGAAGCGGAGTACCAGGCACGAAAAGGGTGGGGACACAGCACATGGCTCGAGGCCACAAAAGTGGCTCGCGATGCCGGGATAAAGCAGCTAGTTCTTTTTCATCATGATCCAGACCATGACGATGCGGCTGTTGCGGTTATGGAAGCAGATGCTCAACGAGAGTTCAAAAACACTGATGCAGCTTTTGAAGGGATGAGCCTGTAGATCTCTGCGCATTGTTATTCGGGGAACCTTCGGGAGCCAGGTGGACAAAAGCGTGCCCGAGGCCAAAGGCGTCGATTTTTTGGGTTGCAGAATCCTCTATTTCCAACAACATACATTTGGCGTGGCGCAGAGATGCACATTGATGCGCGCGATGACGCAGCAGTAAAGGTCTGCAATGGCAATGAATACGGAGGGAATTGGACCGGTTTATTCACCGTCTATTCTTAAACATACTTGACGGTTCCGCTGGCATAGGTGCTATCTTCTGTCTATCTATTGATGCCTATTGGCGGCCTAGAGGGCCGGCGCTCCGCTTGGGAACACCTCAGTTGAGCCAATACGCGTTCCCAGCCAATTCCATAAACCTTCACCGGCGAGCTCATTTGCTGAGCTAGGTCGCTGCAACCGATTTTTTTAAGCCGAGGAGTTTATCTCGTGTTCAAGTTGACCCGCACTTCTGGCCCCTTCGTCTCCCTTGCAGTTCGTATCGCTGCGTTGCCCTTTGCGCTCCTAGCCTTTACCGTTGCTGCGTCAGCGCAGACGGCGCCGCAGTTGCTGCCGTACACTTCTGTGCTGGTTGCCGGTGGCAGCACTCAAAGCTATGCTGCATATACGTCCAGCCATGCTGTCGCTTGCCAGCGTGTTGTCAGCGGTTCAACAACAACGGCGTCCGGCAATAACACCACCGATATTTACGGGGATGGATGCCTGGCGACCGAGATCCTTCTGAACGGCCCGCGCTATGCCATTGCGGACAAGACGGGCGCAATTTTCTTCAGCGACTACACCAACGGCTTGATCCGGCGGGTTGACCCTGTGACGGGCATTGTTACGGCAGTCGCGGGCGGAGCTGCGGCCTCGCCAGCCAACGGCGCAAGTTGTGGCACTTTGTCCTCCTCTGACGCTATTGGAGATGGCTGCCTTGGAACTGCAGTCAAAATAAGTGAGCCGGTCGGCCTGGCATTCGATGCCAGCGGCAATCTCTACTTTGCTGACAATGGCTATAACAACGTGCGCAAGATTGCCGCGACGGGTGGACTGATTACAACTACTGGAGTGATCACCACTGTTGTTGGAAATGGCACGACCAGCTCTACTGGATATAACGTTGATAACACCGCCGGTAGCGGCGGCAGCTTCGGTACGGTAAATGCTGCTACCCAGGGCATGCTCAGATTTCCGTACGCGCTCGCTTTTGATACCGCAGGAAACCTGTATATCGCCGATGAAGGCAATGAGGCAATTGAAGTCGTCAACCTGACGGCTGCGTCTGAGACCTTTGCTGGGATCACCAATCCAGTGCCAGCCGGCAGTATTGCCAAGTTAGTTGGCTATGGAGCGTACCAGACTAAAAGTACGACGGTGGAATGTCCTGACGGTGTTTACGTGAACGCCACAAACCGTGGAGGCTGCTACTTCGGCAACTACACCAGTCCTCAAGCCGCCATTACGAATCTGCTTGATTCGCCTTATGGCATCGCTCTTGACGCCTCCAACAACCTCTACATCGCCAATGAGTTCAACAACAACGCAGCCAAGGTCACCGTCAGCACTGACGTGTTGACCAATTACGCGGGGCTGTATCCTGCAAACTCCACGGGCAAACTATATTCCACGCCCGTGACTCAGCGGGGTGCGGCTGGCTTTGCAATTGGCAGCGATTTCGGACTGGCCGTCGACTCCTTGAGTAACCTGTACGTGACGGATGCTCTTAATGGTGTCATCTGGCGTGTCGACGCTGCGACTCAATCCATGTATGTGGTTGCTGGCGTAGGTGGAACCACAGCTGCCGCTACCACGGCCGGCAGCCCATGTTCTTCGGGAAGCTCGTTTATCGCTTTCGACACCCTCGGCGATGGTTGTCCGGGGAATCTGGCTACCTTCGGCAGGAGCGGCACAGCAACCGGCGGCTTTGCCTCTACCGGCGTCTACGGCATCACTGTTGATGCCAATGCCGATATCTTTGTCGGCGATACCGTTACCAATGTAGTGCGCGAGGTTGCTTCCGGTACGCAGTTCGGCAATACCGGAGCCCAGAAGACCGACTATGTAGATATCCACTTTGCCAAGAATGATTCGGCAGCGGCCTCCGGCGCATACAAAATCTCTACTGGCTCCGCTATCTTCTCAGTCGGAACAGCAGCCTGCACCACCAACAGCGATAACACCACTGATTGCATTCTTCCGGTAACCGCAGCTCCTACGGTCCTGGGACCTTACTCGGGCGTACTGACTGTGACATCACAGTTGAACGGCTCCTCTAATTTTCCGCTCAGCGGAAACTTCGTTCAGAGTCCGGTAACCCGCATAGCCGTCACGACTGCTGGATATGCAAGCTGCACGGGCACGATCTATTCCACGACTACTCCTGTCACTTTGACCGCCGCAATTACAGCGAATGGACCCTCAGCTCCCACCGGCACGGTTACGTTTTTCTCTAACGGAACGTCGATTGGCTCAGCAGCTTTGAGCAACATCGGCACCACTGCTGTGCCAGTCTATGGCGCAGTGCTGGTTTACACATTCACGACGCCAGCTACAGACTCAATTACTGCGACGTATACGCCTAGTACGGGCAGTTATTTCTTAGCTTCTACTAGTTCTGCCAGCAGTATTACGATTACATCTCCAACGTCCACGCTTTCGCCTGTCAGCAATCAGCAGGGAACGGTCACAGCCGGGCAGACGGCCCTGTATAGCTTCAATATCACGCAGACAGTTTATAGCGGCACTCTATCGTTTGCAGTGACTGGCCTGCCCTCCAACTCGAGCTATGCAATTAGCCCGACGACGATCACCGGCGCTGGATGCTCGACCACGAGTACGGTGGCGCTGAGCATTTACACGCAGGCGAAAACCGTGGTCAGCAATGGTTCAGTAGGATCGGGCCGCGGAATTTGGGGCATGATCACGGCGTGTATCGGCGTGCTGCTTGCCCTGGCGATCGGCCTGCGCCGCCGCCGTACCCGCTTGGCACAAATCTGCATGGCGCTTGCGCTGCTGGTTGCAACCAGCGGAACACTGGCCTGCGGCAAGGCTGTGGGAACCGTTCTGCAACCTGCCACGCCAACCGGCACCTACACCATTACCGTGACTGGAACCAGCTCGACCGGCACATCACCCGCACCAATTACGTTCCAGTTGATCGTTCAGTAATTCAACGTGTACTGCGGCCGGAGTATCGTACTCCGCGCCGCGATCTTCTTCTTTTTTCGCAGAAGCACTACGGTTCAGGAGATTCACCGGATGCAATTCTCGATAGCGATGTCCCGCATGTTCAAATCGGCCGCACGGCTTTCTTTCGCGGCCCTCTTTCTGTCGTTCCTCACCCTTTCGGGAACGGCGACGACGGCTGCTGCGCAGTCTTCCACCTCCGGCGCCATTTCGGGCATCGTTGCAGATGCCAGCGGCGCACGCCTGCCCGGCGCTGCCGTGGTGATCACTTCGACGGACATCGGTGTGACACGGTCCGCGAAGTCGAACGCATCCGGCGAGTACATCGTCGACAACCTGCAGCCAGGCGTCTACACGGCGACGTTTACGCTGGACGGGTTTGAGGTCTACAAGGAAGAACGCATCACGGTAACTGTAGGCGGAGTGGCGAGCATCTCGCCCAAGCTGAAGGTCGGCTCGGTTGCGAATACCGTTGACGTTACTGCGGAAAACCTGGACATGCACTCGCAGGATTCTTCGATCTCCACGACCATCGACCAGGCACAAATCGATAACCTGCCCATCAACGGGCGGCGCTGGTCGGACTTTGCGCGCCTGACACCTGGTGTGGTCTCGAACCTGCAGGGATTCGGTCTGCTGAGCTTCCGCGGCATCAGCTACCTGCTCAACAACAACACCATCGATGGCGCGGATGATAACCAGGCCTACTACTCCGAGGCACGCGGCCGCACACGTACAGCGTTTTCGATTCCGCCCAGCGGCATCCAGGAGTTTCAGGTGAACACCTCGAACTACTCGGCGCAGTACGGTCGCGCAGCGGGTGGTGTCATCAACACTGTCACCAAGTCCGGCACCAACTCTATCCATGGCGAGCTTTTCTTTTACGATCGCGATGCCGATCTAGGTGGCGCGGTCAACCCCTACACTCTGCTCAGCGTTGCGCAGCCGGATGGAACGTATGCGAGCGTCCCCACGAAGCCGACTGACTGGCGCAAGGACTGGGGTGGAACGGTTGGCGGCGCTCTTGTGCGCGACAAGCTCTACTGGATCTATACCTACGATCAGGAACGCCGTAATTTCCCCGGCATCTCTCGACCGACGTCTCCTACAGACTTTTTCGCTCCTTCCGCTTCAACACTGCCTGCCGGCGAGACTTGCTCGACGACGACCTTCACTGCAGCGTCGCAGGGCACTACGACCGAAGGCGATTACAACTCATGCCTTATCGCTGCGCTGTTGGGCGTCAACTACCAGGCGGGTTCGGCGTATTACACGCAGGGCCTTGGTATTTTGCAATCGTTCATTGGTGTAGTTCCGCGGGTTCAGGACCAGGTGATCAATCTGCCCAAGCTGGACTGGCAGATTAATGACCGTAACCGTCTCTCGCTTCTCTACAACCGGATGCGCTACTCTTCGCCGGCCGGCCTCTACTCGCAGGCGACGCAGAATGAGGGCAGGTCTGGTTGGGGCAATGACAATGTGAAGGAAGACTTCGGCATTCTGCGCCTCTCTACCGTTGTGAACAACTCAATGGTGAACGAGGCGCTGGTGCAGTATGGCCGCGACTTTGAGTACGACAACCAATCGCCGCCGCTGCCCAATGAGATTCCTCTATCTCATAACTCTTATGGCGCTGCTCCCGGCACGCAGATCGGTTTTTATTTCAACAGCGGCGTATACATTGGGGCCAACCCTGACCTCACCCGCTATGCTGACCCCGACGAACGCCGCCTGCAGTTGCTGGACGGCCTCACCTGGTCGCATGCAAAGCACGTCTTCAAGTTCGGCCTGGAGTACAACAAGGTTTCAGATTTCGACAAGAACCTCTACAACGGTAACGGCAGCTACAGCTACGACTGGACCTACAATTTCATCGCCGACTATTTGAACACGACGACAGGTCTTGGGGCTGCAAACCCCTCTTATGCGCAGACGTACTACAGTTTCTCGCAAGAGTATGGGAACGCTGCTGCCGAGATTGCCACGCGTGAGTATGCCGGCTATGCGACAGACGATTGGCGCGTATCACCTAACCTGACTCTGACTCTTGGTGTTCGCTACGAGTATGAGTATGTTCCGCCAAGCCCAACGCCTAATCCCGCGCTCAATGGCACCGGGCTTTCGCCGCAGGCCAATACCTACTCTCGACCTGACGACCGCAACAATGTAGGACCACGGGTTGGTTTCAACTGGAATCTCTTCGGTAACAACAAGACGATCCTGCGCGGCGGGTACGGTATGTACTTCGGCCGCATCATTAACTCGAACATCCTTCAGACTGACCTCGAGTCAGGTGGGCCCAACGCGCAGAACAGCGTTTCCAGTTTGTATCCTGGACACGGCGGACCAACCTTCCCCAACATCTACGGGTCTTTGGCTCAAGCGCAAGCCGCAGGTGCTGCGACGGCACCGACGGTCGCCTTCCTCAGCCCCAATATGAAGAATCCTGAAGTGCATGAGGCCGACCTGGCGCTGGAGCAGAACATTGGCGCGAATACCACAGTCGGCATCACGTACATGATGTCGTTAGGGCGCGAACTGCCAACCGCCATTGACACCAATTTCACGATTGGATCCACGGCCTATGGCACGTTCAGTGTGGCTGCTGCCTCTTCCCCAACAACTGCGCACACCTATTCGGTAAGCACGAATTCCGAGGCTGCGTCCGGAACCAACTACCCTTACGCTCCGCAGACCGGCGTATACGTCACGCTGCCTCACGGTGGCGCGGTCCAGCCAGCATTTCCCGCCGGATACCAGGAGAAGTTTTTCCTCAACTTCGCGCGTCCAAATCCCGCGTATTACCAGATTCTCAGAATCCAGAGCAGCGTCAACTCAAGCTATAACGCACTCGCCTTCCAGGTGAACCATCGTTATGAGCATGGAATTTCCATGCTGGCGAACGTTACGTGGTCGCATGCTTTGGACGAGAATCCTTATGAATCGACTGTGGTCCCGGGCTACAACCTGACCGATCCCACCAACCCCCGCGCTGATTACGGCAACAGCAACACCAATGTTCCTCTGCGTTTTGTGGCTGCAGCCGTCTACCAGCCGCAGACTCACTTCCACGGCGCCGAGAAGGTTCTGCTTGATGGCTGGCGGCTTGCTCCGCTGGTCCAGATCCAGAGCGGCTTCAATTACTCGCCAACCATCTCGTACAGCTCATTGAAGACGGTGACTCTGTCGAACGGAACAGTCGGCACGCTGGCCGGCACCGGCATCAACGGAGCAGGTTCCGGTTCCACACGTGTTCCGTGGGTTGCGCGCAACGGATACTCCTATCCGAAGACGGCAGTGTTTGATCTTCGTCTCGGAAAGAACTTCTCGCTGCCTGCGCTGAACCGCTTTGGCATGAACACAGAGCCGAGACTGGAATTCTTCGCCGAGGTATTCAATGTGATGAACCACCAGAACATCACGGGGCTCAATACAGAGGCCTACACCCTTGCGGATGCTACGGGTACGGGCACTGGTACAAACCCCATCCAGACGCTTACACCGTATGCCGGGTTTGGCACCTATACAAGCTCCAACAGCAACTACACCTATAGCCCGCGGCAACTACAGATCTCCGCGCGCCTCCACTTCTAACCCACAAGAATTTAGGCACCCTACCCATCTGCGACGATCGGCAACAAGTTGATCATCGCAGAGGGTGGGGCGCCCATTTTCATAACCCGCAATTAATTCTTCGCAGCCGGCGCCACGGGCTTAGGCAATGGAACTTGCTGCGGAGATGGAGTCTCCGGGGCAAGGATGCGGTTCAGCACATGCGCCAGCCGCAGGCCGGCCAAAGCAAGTTGCGAGTCCACAACCTTGATTTCCTCGTCGTAATAATCATGCTGCAGCAAAGCTCCATTGGGCACTTTGGCGTTCACGGCGTATTGGTGGGAGAGGTTCGCCCACAGCGTCGGTTCGCCTCCCGACAGCCGCTCCCAGTGGTTGCCGGCAATTTCCTTCAGCAGCAAGTCAGTGTATTTTGCCTCGCTCAGACCGCGTTCGCGAATCATCGAGTCATCCCAGACACCGTGCAGATTGCAGTGGTAGCTCTCGCACTGTGGCGATCCCAAAAAGACAACCGTGATGTTGTTGCCACCGCGATCATCGCCCAATGCATGGAACGGTTGATGGATATCGCCAATCAAATGCACAAGAAACTTGAGGGCCTCAGCCCGCTCTTTAGGGCTCAGCGAGGTGTCGCCGAGCCTGCCTTCGAAGTACAGGATTCGGTCTGTCACACAGTCACGCCACGGAGACTTCGCATCGCTAGACCTGGGGCAATCGCGGTCGCGGTCGAACTTTGTGGCGTCTCCTGGAATATCAACGAAGTGCCAGCCAGCCGTCTCTGGATGATCCTGCCGATACTCGTCAGCCCAGGGCGCAACGTCAGCCAGCGTCTGTTTGCTTTTAGAGTCCGCGGCAAGCAGTTCAGCAATCTGCGCCTGGGCCGCGGGGGTAAGAAAGTGTTGCGCAACGTCGGCTACGATCCGGTGGCCTTCGCGACCCCACGCCCAACTTTGCGTACAAACGCACGACATTACAACTGCAACGACTGCTGCACGTGCAGCGTGTCTCACTTCTCGACTCAGCATGATTCCTTTTCCTTTCGCAAAATGCTTCCCAAGAGTAATGGCACAAGGCGTCTTCGCGCTACACGGAGTTAAAATGAATTTTTTTCAAGCATCACGACGACTGTCTTTATTGATGACGAAAGTCCGTTTGCCACTGACGCGTGTAGCGCAGTACATCTTCATCGCTCTTATCTTCGTGTTGCCGGGAGCTACATTTCTCCACGCCCAGGACAATGAGCCACACACGGCGACACTGACGGTGAACGCCCGCCTGGTCGTGCTCGACCTGGTGGTACGCGATAAGGACGGCAAGCCCGTTACCGACCTTGGAGCGAAGGACTTTCGTGTCTTTGAAGACGGCATACCGCAGTCCATCCGGTCGTTCGAGCCGCCATCGGCGCATGCTTTACCTGCCGCCACTGTCAGCAATGCGGCGACAATGTTCGATCCGGCACAGCCAGCCACCTTTGGCCAGACCGCCGTTACCGTGCTTGTGCTCGATCAGCTCAATACACATTTCGCAGATAGCTCTTTTGCTCGCCGCTCACTGCGTGACTACCTGCTGAAGCAGCCTGAGCTGCTCACACAACCCACTTCGCTGCTTACGATTTACGAGCACAACTTTGAGCAACTGCATGCGTTCACACGCGACCGCGCGACTCTACTGAAGGCGCTCGAAGCTGCGCCGGTGCATAATGCATGGACGCTCGAAACCAGCAATAGCGCCGACTATGGCCCTATTGAGCGGTTGGACCAATCTCTCCACGACCTTGAGCAGATCGCGCAGAGCTACGCGCGCATTCCCGGACGCAAGAACGTGATCTGGGTAGGCGGCGGCTTTCCTACCGTTGACCCGACGAGCTTTGATAGCCACGACCTGCAGATTGTTCAGAACACCGTGCAGCATATTACAGACGTTCTGTTGTCTACACGCGTCACTCTCTATGCGATCGATCCCACCAGTTCTGCATCCGGTGTGGTTGAAATTACGAATGCTGATATGGCTGATGCCGCGTCACTCATGGGCGGAAGCCTTGGCGTAAATGCCGGAACGTTCGATGCGAATGCGGATTTCGACCACCTCAGCATGATCACTGGCGGCCGTGTTGTTCGCGGACGGAATGACATAGGCAAGCAGATCGCTCTCGCGATTGACGATGGCGCCAGCTTCTATACGATTGGCTATTCACCCACTTCTACCAGCACATCAGCCGCGCAGTTTCGAAAAATTCGCGTGGACTGCCTTCGGCCCGGCCTAACCATGGTGACACGCAGTGGATACTTCGCTGAACCTGCGCAGCACCAGAAGGCGGCGGAGACTGCCTCCTACGATCTTTCTACTGCAGCCGAAAGCAAGCTGCAGCTTAACGGCCTGCACGTGACTGAGGCGCCGGAGACATCCGTGAACGTACCGCCTTCCAGTTTCATCATCAGAGTGAGCGCGCCAGGTCTCGATTGGACACGGCAAGAAGATGGCAGCTCCGTTGCAACGGTCTACGTACTCGGCGTGTCCTTGAATTCCAAAGGCAAGATTGTCGACCATATTGACCATCCCATGATCGCGACAGCCAAACTCGGCACAAACCTGCGCGATGAAACGCGAACGGCAGATTTCGTTATTACGCTTCCCATCTCCTCAAAGGTTGCGCGACTGAGGTTCGTTGTGCGCGATTCCGCGACTGGGCGCATGGGGTCTGTCGATACGCCGGTTCCTGCACATTGATGCTGCGTCCTGAGATATATGAACTCGGAGTGGAAACCAGCTTTTGGAGAATCGATTATGTTCATACCTCACTGCCTAACAACGGTTCGAACAGCGAGAACGACTTGCGCGTTGCGTTTGGGCATTTGTATCGATTCACTTCAAAATGACTCAACGGTCAGGGTCATGTTTCCTTACGCGCAGGTACCCGGGACAGTCGGGCTTAACAAATTCAGTTGCGCAACGGGCCTTTTCAGGGCTACCCGGAGCCCTATTTGCAACAACATATGTAACTGGGGGCGCGTGCAGAACTGTGTGGAAACACGTAGAAGACGTCGCAATCACGGGCGCAAATCGCGGGTGCGTTTTTTTGCTCACGGTTGCGGGGCGATGTTACGGAAACCGTAAAGTCGAGTTATATAGCGACGTGATTGAGCTTCAAGTAGCAGCAGTATGCACTAGGAGAGCAACACGGGCTTAATTTATTCATCACCCTTCGTCGTCGACTATAGTGCCTATCGGGCGCGGGTCAGGACGATCATAACCTCGGCTGATTTGGATTCGGGCTCTACGATCACTGTCGTCGGGGTTCCCAATTTCCTTGACCATCCGCTCGTGCATTGCTCTGAGACGGACATAGTGCTGCGGCAGCGCGGCGAGATTATTGAACTCATCGGGGTCGGCTGAAAGATTGTAAAGTTCCCGTTCTGCGGGATGATCCTTATCCATTGCCGTGTGATAGACGTACTTCCAATCACCGGCGCGTGCCATCACGTAACCCGAGACAGTGTTATGTGCGTAATACTCGCTGATTGCAAAATCTTTCCAGGGTACGTGCGAATGATCGAGCCATTGAAGCATTGAGTCACCATTCCAGTCATTCGGCGTATGGGCCCCTGCTATATCAGCGATTGTCTTGATAAGATCGACGTGAGACGATGCACCCTTACGGCGCTGTCCACCCTTCCAACGTTTTGGCCAGGAAATGACGAGTGGCACGCGAACGGATTGCTCATACATGCAGTTCTTCCACCACATGCCATGCTCACCCATGTTTTCTCCGTGATCGGATGAATAAATGATGATCGTGTTCTCAGCAACTTCGGGATGAGTCTGCAGGGCTGCTAGCACTTTACCAATCTCGTTGTCTGCCCAACTCGTCAGGCCGTAGTAAAGCTCACGTCCTTTGCGAACCGTCTCGTCGGGCACACCAATTTCTTCGAATCCTGCACGCTGCACCTTGTAGTTAAGTGACATCTTGTCTAAGAAGCCCGGTGGTATATCCGGCATGTCAACTTTGCCTCGATAGCGTTGCCAATACTCTTCCGAAACAATCAGTGGAAAGTGTGGTGCCAAGTAGCCTACGAAAAGAAAAAACGGCTTAGCATTGGCATCCCGTTCAGAGAGGAAATCAACTGCGCCGGCGGTGACACGGCGGTCGTGTTCAACGCTGCTGCCGTGGTCGCCCGGATGGAACTCAGCGAAGCGCGGTGACAACCGTTGCTGTTCGAGGTACGTTGGTGGCCGCCGCCGCACAATTCCGGTCTTGTACCAGTTATTAAAATTGCCTCCTACCTCAGTGAAACCATAGCGACGGCTGTAGTCATAATGCTGCTTGCCGCAGAGATAAGACTCGTATCCGGCGGCATTTAGAACGCGAGGGATGGAGGCAATGTCCGCATCGGGCAGTTCTGAAGTAAGCCCCCAGGCGCCAACCCTGGATGTGTATTTACCCGCGGTCAATGAAAGCCGAGAAGGAGCGCATAGCGGAGAGTTGCAATAATGGGTGTCAAAGGTTATGCCACGCTTCGCCAAGCCATCAATATTCGGTGTCTGCACAATACGGTTGCCGTAACATCCTGCGACCTCGTAGTTGTGTTCATCCGACATAATCCAGAGGATGTTCGGCTTTGACTGAGATTTCTTGACGGCAGCAGAACTGTTTTCTGGAAGGGCTACGCTGCACACACCTGCAGCAGCTGCAGTCCCCAGAAATTTGCGCCGGGATATTGTATTGGCCATCTGCTATCCTCCCCTGCTGTTGCTATAGAGCCTTGCGGCGAGAGAGTGCGAACATAATTCCGCCAAATACGACCATTACCGAACCCCAGCCAACATTCAGGTTGATGCCTCCTGAACTGGCGTAAATTGGGCTGCCCCAGGTGAACGCGCCATAGAGCGCCATGATGGCTCCAATAATCAGGAAGATGAGACCGAGTGGAAGGCGTATGTCGAGACCCATAGTGCTGCTCCTTTCGACGACGGTTATGCAAAGACAAGGTTGAGAACAATCAATACGCCGATGACGCCAATGGCGAGAGTCGTAGGCTTTTGATACCAGGCCAGGTGGTGTTCGGGCGGCCTAGGCGTGAGCGAGTAGACGAGCCCGATCAGTTCATGCTCTTGTCGTGGTTCAGTCATAAGGCTAACGATGACGGTGACGAGCAGATTGACCGAGAAGGCGAAGATGGCGGTCCAGAAGTTCTGGGCCATATCACTGGGGTAGATGTGCACGATATGGCCAAGCCACCCGCCGTGCAGGCCGGAGGTGGCATCGGCTGGAAGAGTGAGGCCGTGATGAACGAGAGCAGCAGCAGTTCCACTGAGCAGACCGGCAAAGGCTCCGTGACCCGTGGTGCGCTTCCAGAACATGCCGAGTAGGAAAGTTGCAAAGAGCGGCGCGTTCACCATCGAAAAGATGAGTTGCAGTGCGTCCATGATGTTGTTAAAGCTGGTGGCGGCGTAGGCAGCAGCAATGGAGAGCAATATGCCTCCGATTGTCGCCATTCGGCCCATCCATAGATAGTGCTTATCGGTCGCGCCTTTGCGGATGTAGGACTGATAGATGTCATAAGTCCAGACGGTGTTGAAGGCAGTGACGTTGCCGGCCATACCGGACATGAAGCTGGCAAGCAGAGCGGTGAGGCCTAAACCCAGGATGCCTGTTGGGAAGAAGTGCATCAACATCACAGGGATGGCGAGGTCGTAGTTGTAGACCGGATTGCCTTTGGTATCGAGGACGGCCTTGCCGCTGAGCGGATCAGTCTTCTCCGGGATGATGCCATGCGGATGAGCTTCGTCGAGTGGGATGGCGGCCCGCGAGATAGTAATGGGAACTTGCACGAAGCTGGAGTGTGAAGTCATGCTGACTGCGATAAGGCCGGGGAGAATCACAAGGAAAGGGAAGAACATCTTGGGGATTGAAGCAATGATGGGTACCTTGCGGGCCGACTCCTGCGATTCAGCGGCCATGGCGCGCTGGACCACGAGGAAGTCCGTGCACCAGTATCCGAAAGAGAGTACGAAGCCTAACCCCATGACGAGGCCCACGACTTCTACACCGAGGGAGTTGGTGTTGGCATGGGTCATGCCCTTCCAGGAGTGGGTCATGGTGGCAGGAAGGGTCTGCTTGATGCCCTGCCAACCACCGACGTTGCGCAGACCAATCCAGACCAGCGGGAAAAAGCCAGCCACGATAAGGAAGAACTGCAGTACTTCGTTGTAGATGGCGCTGGTGAGTCCGCCGAGGAAGATGTAGCCGAGCACAATGATCGCGGAGAGCGCGATCGAAACGTGGAATATCCAGGGCTCTGGGACAATGCCGTGCAGCAGACCGAGTGTTTGGATGAGCAACGCCATGGCATACATAGAGATGCCGGAGCTGAAAACCGTCATGATGGCAAAAGAGAATGCATTCACTGCGCGCGTCTTTTCGTCGTAGCGTAGGCGTAGATACTCCGGCACAGACCGGGCCTTTGAACCGTAGTAGAACGGCATCATGAAGAGGCCGACGAAAAGCATGGCAGGGATTGCGCCGATCCAATAGAAGTGACTGGTGATAATTCCGTACTTTGCCCCCGAGGCTCCCATGCCTATGACCTCTTGTGCGCCGAGGTTTGCTGAAATAAACGCCAGTCCACATACCCATGCAGGAATGGAGCGGCCAGCGAGAAAGAAGTCGCTGCTGGTGCGCATATAACGCTTGAGGGCGAAGCCGATCCCTAGAACAAAGACAAAGTAGACCAGCATGATGAGCCAATCGACCGGTGAGAGGTGCATGCGAAACTCCTTGAGTCCAGGTGATTCTTATTTTGTATAGCGCTGTTGGTGCCATTCCCAGGCAGATGCGAGGATACGCTCGATTTCGGGTATCTGTGGCTTCCAGCCAAGTTCGCGTTGGGCCAAGGCTGAACTCGCCACAAGACGTGCAGGATCACCGGGTCGACGCGGCTTGAGTTCGACTGGAATGGCATGTCCGGTAACCTTGCGTGCGGCTTCAATGACTTCCCTAACCGAGAAGCCCTGACCGTTGCCGAGATTGCAGACAATACGATCCCGGGAATTGAGTGCTTCGAGCGCGAGAATATGGGCGGCTGCAAGATCTGTGACATGGATGTAGTCACGAATGCATGTTCCGTCAGGCGTGTCATAGTCGTCGCCGAAAATCATAATTTTGTCGCGACGGCCAAGAGCGACATCGAGAACCAGCGGAATAATGTGAGTTTCCGGCTCATGCGCTTCACCGCGTCCGGGTAGGGCTCCTGCCACATTAAAGTAGCGCAGTGACGCATACCGCAGTCCGTGAATCCGATTGAACCAACGGAGCATATATTCGACGAGAAGTTTCGATTCGCCATACGCATTGGTCGGTTGCAAGGTCGCCGTTTCGTCGATGGGCACGCTGACCGGCTCCCCATATACAGCAGCTGTAGAACTAAAGACGAGCTTATTGATTTTAGTGGTGTGCATGGCATCCAAGAGAGCCAGGGTGGATGCGGTGTTGTTCCGGAAGTATATTTCGGGCTTCTGCATTGATTCGCCGGCTTCGATGAGAGCTGCAAAGTGCATCACCCCGTCGGGGCGCATTTCGTGTAGCAGCCCTTCCACCCGCGGTCTATCAGCAATATCGCATTCCACGAACTCCGCCCCAGGAGGAAGTTCTTGTCGTTTGCTGTGACAAAGGTTGTCCAGAACGGTTACGCGATGACCTGCCTGCATGAGGATGGTAGCTATGGTGCCCCCAATGTACCCCGCCCCACCAGTCACCAAAATATTCATTAAATCTCCTTTGCATCGTTTGGCCGCATGACACCGCGCAACGCAGCTGCAGCAGTCTCAGGGGTGATGTCTCGCTGGGGAGAGCCCAGTAATTCGAACCCGACCATGAATTTGCGGACGGTTGCGGAACGCAGAAGCGGGGGATAGAAGTGAGCGTGCAGTTGCCACTCAGGATGGTAAGAGCCATCGCAAGGAGCGGGATGGAAGCCCATGGAGTAGGGAAACGGTGTGTCAAAGACGCGGTTGTATCCGACTGCGATCGTTTTGAGGAGTTCTGCCAAGCCGCTGCGGTCTTGCTCGCTGAGATCGCCGAGTCGTGATGCTTGGGTGCGCGGGAGCAGAAGCAGCTCGAAGGGCCAGACCGCCCAAAAAGGCACGAGCGCGACCCACGTTTCGTTTGCAGTTACGATGCGCTCCGCTTGCTCCAGTTCAAGCGCTAGATAATCGAGAAGGAGCGAGGTGCCGCGAGTGCGAAAGTAGTCGCGCTGTGTGGCAAGCTCCAACGCTGGCTCATTAGGTATGTGTTCTGTGGCCCAAATTTGACCGTGTGGATGGGGGTTGCTTGCCCCCATTGCCGCGCCGCGGTTTTCAAAGATTTGGACGTAGCTGATGTGTTCGTGGGTGGAAAGTTCCGTTTCCTGTGTAACCCAAACGTCAACAACTCCTCTGATTGATCCCACATCCATAGTGGCCAAGGTGAGGTCATGGCGAGGATCGAAACAAATCACCCGACAGAGGCCGTTTTCGCTTGAAGCGTGAATGAGGCCAATATTATTGACATCGACACTAGCCGTGGCCCCTGCAGGCACAAGCGCCGAATAATCATTGTCGAAGACAAAAGTTCCGCTATACGGCGGAGTCTGATGACCGCCGGCGCGCATGTTGCCGGGACAGAGGTAGCAGCTGGGGTCATATGGCAATGCAGCGGGTGTTGCGATGACCTCGGTCTGTCCTTGCCATGGCCTTTGTGTACGGTTCGGGGAAACGAGTACCCACTCTCCACGCAGAGGATTCCATCGCCTGTGAGGAGACTTTGTGAGGAAATCCATCATGATTGCGAGTCCCTTGCGGTTTGCTCTGAAGCAGGCCGCACAGTAGCTCCATCTACCGCCGCGCAGATGTAGGTTTCCGCGCTGAGATTAAAACGGCCTCGATAGGCACGCTGGAGAGCTTGGCTGAAGCGCTCTGCTTCGACTGCCTCAACCAGGTTGACCGTGCATCCACCGAAGCCTCCACCCGTGAGCCGGGCACCGTAGCATCCAGGCAATTCCAGAGCGGTCTCCACAAGAAAGTCGATCTCGTCAATGCTGCACTCGAAGTCGTCGCGCTCGCTGGCATGAGCGAGAGTCATGACCTTGCCGAGCTGAACAGGATCACCGCACATCATGGCAGCTTTGGCTTCGAGTACGCGACCGTTCTCGCTGATGATGTGACGACAGCGGTGGTAGCTCTCTTTGGTCATCCAACCCCGGCAACTCTCAAGCTGGGTGAGCGTTGCATCTCCCAGGTCACGAAGATTCGGATAGGTATTGCGCATGATTGCCTGACCCGCTTCGACCTCGCGCCTGCGGATGCCATAGTCTCCATCGGCTATGGAGTGCTTCATCATGGAGTTGGCGACCACGATGCGACAGCTAGCGAGAGCCGCGCGATTCATGGGCAGAAATTCGTAAGTCAAATCGCGTGTATTGAGCAAGAGTGCGTGTTGCGCTCGAGCCGCAGCGACCACGAACTGATCCATGATCCCGCAAGGAGAGCCCACATATTGATTTTCTGCACGCTGACATAGTACCGCCAGCGCTTCTGCCATAAAAGACTTTCCGGAAAAGGTTGCAATAGCCTGTGCTGTTGCTATCTCAACCGACGCGGAAGAACTGAGCCCGGCGCCTAACGGAACGTCTCCGCGTAACTCAAGAACGAATGGCGTGGGTTCAATGTTGAGTGTTTGGAATTGTCGTAAGACACCAATGACGTAGTCGCTCCAATGCCCAATACGTTCGGAGCGATCATGTGGATCCATTGTGCGCTCTTCAGCAGACATGCTGGTTTTGAAGTGATATTTTCCATCGTTCGCTGCAGTGATCGTTGCTGTAGTTGAAAAGGAAATCGCCATCGGCAGCACGTAGCCACCGGTATAGTCGGTATGCTCGCCGATGAGGTTGACGCGTGCCGGAGCGATTGCTACCCATGCTTCAGGATGATGGGAAGCTGTGGGGCGATCTGAACCCGTGACGAGTGAACTCAAAACTGGGTGCCTTTCCTGATTCTGTGATGGAAATATGTAGGCAGTATTGACGCACCGTTCTGCTGGTCCATCGAAGCTTTCCATCGCTCATTCAACGCCAAATGCGAATATCGTCTCCGAACGATATTCACTTCCTACTTTTAATTCTGTGCTTGGAAAGTTGGAATGGTTTGGCGAGTCAGGGAAGTGCTGCGTCTCAAGGCAAAACCCTGCGTGCTTTTGGTAAATCACACCTGAGAATCCGCGCAGGGTTCCATCGAGGAAATTTCCCGAATAGAACTGTAGCCCTGGTTCTTTCGTCAGGACTGTAAGAGTTCGCCCACTTGCAGTATCAAGAACGTACGCCGCTTCGTGGAGAGTTCCACTCTTGCCGGTCAGTACAAAATTGTGATCATAGCCTCCCGCATATCCCAATTGCACATCTTTGAGGCCGATGCGCTCACCAATCGGGGTGAGGGAAGTGAAATCAAATGGACTGTCCTTAACTTTCGTTACTGCGCCGGTTGGAATAAATGTGGGATCGATGGGAGTAAAACCATCTGCATCGATACGGAGTTTTTGGCGCAAAATATCGCCGCTCGCTTCACCGGCCAAATTGAAATAACTATGGTTTGTGAGATTGACTACAGTTGTTTTAGTCGTCGAAGCTCGATAGTTGATCTCCAGACGATTTGCGGTGAGCGTGTACCGTACATGCACTGTTAGCGTGCCGGGGAAACCCATCTCACCATCGGGACTGATGAGAGTGAACTCGACGGCGTTTGGTCCGACTACCTTTCCTTGCCAAACTTTGCTGCTGAAGCCACCTGGTCCTCCGTGCAAAGCATTTCCCTTGTTGTTGATAGGGATCTGGTACGTTGCCCCCTCTAAGGAAAAAGCGCCTTTAGCGATGCGGTTTCCATATCGGCCGACGATCGCTCCGAAGTAGGTTTCAGGATTATTGAGGTACTGAGCGAGACTGTCGTATCCGAGAACCACGTCTGCCTGTTTTCCCTCGCGATCAGGCGCATATACGCTGACAATTCGTGCGCCATACTCTGTCAGCTGCACCTTGAGCTTTCCGCTATCTAAGGTGTAAATGTTCACCGACATGCCCGATGGCATGTGTCCCCAAACGGCGGTCTTCACCTCAGCTTTTACGTACGAGCTAAACATAGCCATTATGACGAGCACCGCAACAGACAGCAGAGCGCTCCCGCGTATACAAATGTTGTGTTCTGGTGCGGCATCTTCCTTCCCGATCAGTTCGTAAATCGGCATGGGCAACTTGGAGGAGTCGGCGTTTCGAGTTGACATTTAGATGGGACCGCTTTCAAAGCATCAATTGGTGTCGCTAGGTATCATGATCCAAAATGCGACGCCCTCCGTCGGTCACCTTTTGCGAGTGAGACGGAGGGCGCCAATGAGGAAATACATAAGCGAGTCCGCGCATCGCAGGCCGAGCCAGTTCACTCGCAACTGCTAGCCCGATGAATCATAAATAGCTCTCTGAAGCTTTCCCATAGTCCAGGTGGTCTATGCAATATCCAACGAACAACATGGAATGCAGCATCGCTAATTATGACGACAGTATGTTGTGATCAAGACAAGCCGTGATACGAAAACGCAAGAAAGTTGGGAATTATGAAGAAAGCAGTATTGATGTTTATGTTTGGCGCGCTAAGCATCTCAGCTTTTGCGCAACCGGAGAATGGCAGATGGTCCGAAGAGAGAGCGAATGCGTGGTATGACAAGCAGCCCTGGCTTGTAGGAGCAAATTACGTTCCCTCCGACGCAATCAATGAACTTGAAATGTTTCAGGCAGGAACCTTCAATCCTGAGTTGAATGACAAAGAGCTCGGCATGGCCGAATCCATCGGCATGAATACCATGCGCGTTTTTCTGCAGGACCAACTTTGGTTAGTTGACCCCGAGGGATTCAAAAGGAGGCTATCTACATTTTTGGATATCGCGGCGAAGCACCACATCCGTCCTATCCTTGTTCTATTTGACTCATGCTGGGAGCCAAATCCGCATCTAGGGCCACAACACCCGCCCATTCCTGGAGTCCATAACTCGGGCTGGGTGCAGAGTCCAGGTAAGGAACGACTGATGGATCGCTCTGTCGAGCCAGACTTGAAACATTACGTACAGGGCGTTGTCGGAGCATTTGCGAGCGATGATCGGGTGCTTGCATGGGATGTTTGGAATGAACCCGATAACCCGGGACTCGACCTGCAGGCGGATGTTCCGGCCAAGGTGGAACGCGTGAATGAACTCCTGCCAAAAGTCTTTTCATGGGCGCGTGAGAAGCATCCACAGCAGCCGCTGACCAGCGGCGTTTGGCGCGGCAATTGGACAGATTCAGCCAAAGAGCCGGTGACTGTAAAAATCCAACTACGCGAGTCAGATGTAATTTCATTTCACAACTATGATTGGCCGGAGATGTTTGAGGCCCGCATCCAATCGCTCAGGCCCCTTCACAGGCCGCTGATTTGTACGGAGTATATGGCACGGGGGAATGGGAGCACGTTCGACACGATTCTCCCGATCGCAAAGGCTGAGCGCGTGGCCGTAATCAACTGGGGCTTAGTCGCTGGCAAGACCCAGACATATCTCCCTTGGGACTCATGGCAGCGACCCTACGTGGATAGTGCCCCCTCTGTATGGTTCCACGATGTATTTCGGGCGAATGGCGAACCTTATCGCCAACGCGAAGTCGATTTGTTGAGAAATTTGACTGGGCGTGGAACTTCACAGAATAGAAACTGAATATCCACCAGGAAAAGACCTATTAGAGAGCACTCTGTACAGGCGTCTCGAACGCCTGCGCTCGAAGTTGTGTCGCGAAGAAAATACGCGGTTTCCTATCTGCTGTCAATAGTGCATTCAGAATGCAGACTGTTCCCCTGGCCATCTTTAGGATTCTCTGGATTTTCCACTAGAAGGATCGGTGTGGCTCTACGCTGGTAAGGCCCGCCAAAAGGTGAGTACGCAATGTTGAATGTAAAGATGAAACAGCTGTTCATGTTGGGGTTCCTGGTGTTCGTGCTGGCCATCGGCCTACCGTCTCATAGCTGGGCCCAGTCAACAACCGGAACAGTCTATGGAACTGTAGCCGACCCGAGTCGCTCTGTAGTGCCAGGAGCCCTGGTCACGCTGAAAGCTGTTGACACTGGTATTGAGCAGACAACCAAATCGAATGGTTCGGGCGCGTATACATTCACAACGGTGAACCCCGGCAATTACGCAGTGATCACCGTGGCGCAGGGATTCAAGACCCAGACGCAAACTGGAATTACATTGTCAGCAAACGAGAATATCCATGTGGATGTCAGCCTTTCAATTGGTGAGGCCAGTGCAACAGTGGATGTTACGGCAGGCACTACCTTAGTTGATACTCGTGAGTCCCAGATCGCAGAAACGATCGATCAAGCTCGTATTGAAGATCTCCCAACTCTCAGCCGTAACCCTTACGATTTGATCCAGACAGCAACTGGTGTGTCGTCCTACACGCCGGACATTGTCATTGGCAGCCGCGACGCTACGAACTTTAGTGTGAACGGATTTCCAGGAAACTCTACGAGTTTCTATCTCGATGGTTCGTTTGACAATGCTTATCGTGCGGGCGGTGGTAATAAGCCACCGAATCCTGATGCTCTGAGTGAAATCCGTATTTTGACGAGCAACTTCGATGCGGAGTTTGGCCGCACGCCCGGTGGCATCGTCAACATGATTACTCGTTCTGGGACCGACAAGTATCACGGTTCCGTTTACGAATATCTCCGCAACAACATGTTCGACGCACGCAACTACTTTGCTGCCAGCAATGTGCCGCTGAATTTCAAGCAACACCAGTACGGTGCGACGTTCGGTGGCCCCACACCATTGCTATCCAAAACCTTCGCATTCCTGTCTTATGAGCATTTTCAGCTGCACACAGTTGCGAGCGTTTTTCCAACCGCAATTATTACGGCGACCGCGCTGGAGCGGACGGGCGATTTCTCAGCGAGCAAAGTAAAGCCGACCTTGCCTGCCGGAACTAATTGTGGAACGACGGCTGCACCTGTGATTTGTCCCGCGAGCCTTGATCCCGTAGCTCAGAATGCATTGAAGTATGTTCCTGTCTATAACAGCACTACAGGAAGCACGGTACAGCAGAATGGTTTGGCGAATTCATCGTATAACCAAGGCCTTGCCCGTATCGATTACAACGGTCTTGCTCGTCACTCGATGGAAGTAATGTATTTCCAGACCATGGGAGATGCCATCGATCCCCTTGCAACTAATACGAACCAAATCGTTGGGTATGGTGGGATGTCGCAGCATGAGGACGGCATCAATGGAATACTCGCCGACAATTGGACGATTTCAAGTCATACAGTCAATTCGCTTAGGCTCTTCTACACTCAAAATCGCTACATCATCGCGAACGAATTCACTCACCAGTTCCTGGTCGATTTGGGAAGCAATGCCCCTGAGGGTGGAGTTATTTATGCACCGCCACGCTTCTCAATTACTGGTTACTACAATCAGGGACCGAACGGCGCAGGTCCAAGTGATATCGATCAACAGTCGATCGGAGTGATCGATACAGCCACGCTGGAGCGGGGCAACCATTCTCTCAAGATCGGTGCCTCGTTTGTCTGGGATAAATACGCCGAAACGGGCGGAAACATCGCAGGAATTACGTTCACATTCACAGGCGCAACTACAAAGAATGCGCTCGCGGATTTCATCCTTGGGAAGGCACAAAGTCTCAATCAAACAAACTTGCTGGTACATCGTACCCATATGTACGATCCGGCAGTATTTGTCCAAGACAACTGGCGAATCACACATAACCTCACACTGAATCTCGGTATGAGATACGAAGTCTTCGATCCCTTTGTCGGCGATGGGACTGGCGGAACATTTCGTGCAAACGTGCAATCTAAAGTATTTCCATCAGCTCCTATCGGCGTCCTCTTCGAAGGAGATCCGGGAATCCCGAGAGGCGTAATTTCCAGCCACTTCAACAAATTTGCTCCCCGAGTTGGTTTCGCTCTGGACGTATTTGGTGACGGCAAGACGAGTCTGAGAGGCGGCTATGGGCTCTTCTTCTTCCAGCAGGTTGAAAATGCGTCCGGTGGCACAACCCAGCAGCCGTATTTTGTGAATCAAACGATCAACAATACCCCGAACTTGGTAAATCCCTGGGCCCCTGGAGTGAGCCCATTCCCGATCTCGGCTTCGGGGATCACGAATGCAAATGCAAAGTTCGTTTCCGGAGCAGCGATTTCTGCGCTACCTCCTAACGGCGGAACAACACCTTATGCTCACGAATACAACCTCTCAGTCGAACAACAACTTACTTCATCTATTGGCCTGCGCATCAGTTATGTAGGCGCTGGCTTTATGAAGCAGTACATCACCTTGGATATCAACGCACCGATTTACTCACCCGGTGCTTCGACAACGACAGCTGGCATCAACGCACGCCGTCCATACCAGCCCACTCCTTCAACCTTTACATTTGGCCAAATTAATCAGAACACAAACGCCAACAACAGCCACTACAACAGCCTGCAGACCACACTCAGAGCAAAAATCGCTCATAAGGTGGATATCAATGCAAGCTATGTATGGAGCAAAACAACCGCCTTTGGTACTCCAACTGTTGATCAGTCCAATGTCTGGAGAAATTACGGGCGCGCCGATCAGGACTTACGGAACCGGTTCGTACTCTCAGCCCTCTACACGCTTCCAACTACTAAAGCGCTCGGTGTATTCGGAAAAGAGTTCATCAATGGCTGGCAACTCAACCAGATCACGATCCTGCAGAGCGGGCCGCCGTTCACAGTGTCGTCTGGTGTAGATACGAATCTTGACGGAAACAATAACGACTTTGCCAATATCGTGGGCGATCCATATACCCATGCAGGTACGAGAGCCGGCAAGATCAAGGCCTATCTCAGTCCTGCAGGCTTTGCGACACCCACGGGACCCTACGGCAACGAGCAACGCGATTCGCTGACAGCTCCAGGCAGTGTGGTGTCCAACGCCTCACTGTTCAAGACGTTTGCTCTTCCGCATAACACCGCGTTGCAGTTCCGCGGTGAAGCGTTCAACGTAATTGGTAACGTGAACCTTGGAACACCACGGACGGTGCTGACCGTATTCCCGACGGCTGCGACGCAGATTCTCAGCGCCGGCAATCCAAGACAGGTGCAATTCGCTCTCAAACTGTTGTTCTAAAGACTGTGTCATAGTAGTGGGTCTCCTATAGACCATCTGAACTATTTTCAACTCAGATATGCGCCACCTAGCATCCGGATGCCTTTAGGTGGCGCATTTTCTTGTGTGCCTATTGCTCGACTAGGGCCGCATCGCATTCGAACATGAGGTGAGTCTCCGATGAAGATTGCTCTCAGCGCATCACGGGCATACAAAACATTTTTATGCGTAGTTGTGATGGTTATGTCTCTCACGCAAATCCGGACTGCTAAGGCCCAGACGACGACGCAGTTCCGCGCCCCTCTCACCTACGGATACCAAGCCGATCCGATGATGGTGACCTATAGCGGTCGTTATTATCTCTACCTCAACGATCAGATGGGATATGACCGAATGAGAAAGAGCAAGAGTCTTGCAGGTTTGGCTGCTGCCCAAAGCGAGGTTGTCTACTATGGCGATGGAGTTACCGAGGATGTTAATGTGACCTGCAGCTACATCCTTCAATGGCTGGGATCGTGGTACCAGTTCTGCGGAGACACTACCGGCGGCCTTGTCCTGAAATCAAATACATCGGACCCGACCGGAGCATACACCTTCTTCGGTCGCAATCTTAGTACGCCTCCCGGTTATACGGCATACGCAAAATGGCCAATACTCGTAAACAATCAGCTGTATATGCTCGCGACGATCAATGGAAATGGAGTGGTTCCCAATTCCATCTGGGCAGCCAAATATAGCGACCCTGCCACAATTAGCGGCTCGTGGAGCATGATTGCTCAACCTACAAAAGGTGCCGGATCTTGGGAGTGTGCAAATAGCCGCTGTATTGACGAAGGAGGGTCTGCGGTCGTACACGGTAGCAATGTCTTCCTTCTGTTTTCAGCAGGAGGATATGAAGATCCAGGCTACTGCGTGGGGATGCTGACTGCATCTGCCACAGCGGATTTAACTGTTCAGAGCAATTGGACCAAATCAAGCGGATGTGTCGTTTCCAGCAATACATCCGCCGGGGTTTATGGGCCAGGATCGGCACAGTGGTTCAAGTCAACGGATGGGACACAAGACTGGATCGTTTACCACGTCAAGACGACCACCACGGACAATCGTAACGGCGATGATCGCCGCTTGGAGGCAATGCAGGTTACCTGGGATGGAAGTGGAAACCCCGTCTTCGGTAGTCCATATGCTGTCGATACCTACCAAACCCTTCCATCCGGAGATGCAGGCGACGAGTACTCAAGTCCCTTCGTATCTTCCTGGTCTTCAAGTCGAATCACGCTCCACGCAATTGGATCTGGAAATGCGATCTGGGAAGATTACTGGACAACTACGTCTGGTACGTGGAGTGGTTGGCACCAGGTGGGATCTGTGCCTCCGAATGGCGCAGCAATCGGGCCGGCGTCTATATCACGCGTATCAAATTACATAGACATGTTCGTGCCTACTGATAGCAAGCTATACACGCAGACATGGAATGGTAGCACATGGAGCACCAGCTGGAGCAACATGGGCGGCCCATCGCCAACCTCTAGCGTTGAAGAGAACCCGAATGGTGGATGCTGCGTCGCGAATGTAAATGGTTCCAAGGCTGCCGCCACAGTCTGGAGCAGCAGCAGAATCAATATTTTTGTGACTGGTGACGATCACGATGTCTGGGAAAATTACTGGATATCAGGGACGGGCTGGTCTGGCTACAACGACCTTGGACAACCGACGGGAACTCGACTAGGCATAATCGGTGCTCCTGGCGCGGCCTCAATATCCAATAACGAGACAGATGTATTTGCTCGAGCTGCTGATGGCAATATCTATCAAAACACTTGGAACGGTTCTGCATGGGTCGGCTGGTCCGAACTGGGAGCCACGACGGCTGGAAACGCTTCGAATCCTGCGGCCACAACATGGAGTTCTACCAATGAACAGGTCTACGAACGAGGCCGTGACGGCAACATCTATCAAATCATCTGGAACGGCAGCACATGGGGATCGTGGACGAGTCTGGGAGCTCCAACCCCTGGCGCCACGGCCGATCCAACCGCGGTTTCCAGAACGAGTAATTATGTAGACGTCTTCACAAGAGCCACCGATGGAAAGATCTATCAAAAGACATGGAATGGCACTACGTGGAGCAGTTGGGCGAGTCTAGGCGAGCCATAGTGGGTGACCCAGCGAGGAAAGTCGCCCCGGCTATCAAAGCGAATAGCCAGGGTGCCCCATGCGCTGTAGCTTTGACAAAGCCCGGACCGCATACGATTTAGGTGGATTCCTCTTCGTTTTGTATGACAATCCCGCGCTGGTGTGCTGCTGTAGCTGCTTCAGCTCGATCAGCGACACCCAGCTTCGCGAAGATGCTGATTGTCTGATTCCGTATCGTATTCGCGCTGGAGCCAAGAACGCTGGAGATCTCTTTGTTGGTTAGCCCCCTCACAACCAGCCGTAGAACCTCCATCTCTCTGGGCGTCAGATCTCGCATCGACTCCCGGCTCTCAAAGAGTGTTTGAATCGGCAGCGGTATATGTCGACGGCCGTCGCTAACGTCTCGAATCGCTTGAATCAGTTGCGTCTTATCGACGTCCTTAAGAATGTATCCATTTGCGCCTGCCCTGATAGCTTGATAAATTTCCTCTTCGCTTGCGTAGCTCGAGAGGATAAGAAATTTAGTTCGGAAGCCCCTCTTCTTGGCTTCGTCCAATACGGCAAGACCGCCGGCTCCAGGCATTCTAAGATCAAGAACGGTCACGTCTGGCTGTGTCTGCTCAATCATCGAGATTGCTTCTTGGTAGCTCGCTGCTTCACCTACGACCTTGATGTCACGTTGTTGTTCTATGACACTTCTTATTCCAAGCCTGAACATCAAGTGGTCGTCTACGAGAAGAACTTTCATGGTCGCCTCTGATTTCGAATCGTAAAAAAGGATCTTATGTTTTCAAGCGCCGTCAGAAATCTATTCCAACGGGTTTTGCGCTCTTGTAGCGGAAGTTGAATTGATACAACGGTACCAGGGTGTTTCTGTTGAATGCTCAAGAGTCCACCGATTGCCCGTGCCCGTTCTCGCATCCCCAAAATTCCAAAATGCTCATGAGACGTCAGGTCACTAACTGAGTTAAGTTCGAATCCTTTGCCATCATCATCAACCGTAATCATCAGTTGTCGCCGACTTTGCTCAAGTCGCACAGTAATTTCCTTGCACGAGGAATGACGGACTGCATTCGACACCGCTTCTTGTGCGATCCTCAATATTTGGTGCGCTACATCCGCCGAAGGAATAAATTCGGGCTCACCATCGATATGAAAATCAATATTGGCTACCACGCAGAGTGGTCGCAATACCGTCTCCAACATTTGCAGCAGCCTGGACTCCGTCTGCATGCTTCTAAGCGTCGCAATGGTTACGTGGGCATCCTTTCGGCTCTGTTTTGCCATTTGAAGCGCAGTCCTCAATGGACGCTGATCCTGGCGTATGTCGTCAGTCTCAACTAACGATGATTCCAATTGGAATGCAATTGCAGCAAAACTCTGTGCCGACGTGTCGTGAATTTCACGTGCTATACGCGAACGCTCTTCTGTTACTGCATGGAATCTCCACCGAAGCACTTGCCAGTATGAAATTGCGCCAAAAGCTATACATAGAGTCAGGATGACGACAAGTTCAATGATGTGTCGCAAACCCCACCAGGGTGGGCTCGCAGTCACGGTAACGTCCTCACTAGAACGAAGCAGAATGACAAAAGGATAGAAGCTCTTGGCGTAGAGCGCATCGCTGCGCGCTACGCCGTTGAGACGAACGCGTGAATTAATGAGCGCAGCTCGAAGCACTGAGTCTGTGACCCCAGCTGGCAAAACTGCGGCGAAGATTTGCCCATCTGACTCCAGATCAAAAATCGTCCCCAGGCTGGTTTGATGTGGTTCTGAGAGAACACGCCCTTCAATCTGTACAAAGCGATCGTTATATGTTCCCAACGATGCCTCTGCCGCTGTTACAACTGTCGGCGGGATGGGTTCGCGAGATCGCAAAACCCTTACGGATGAATTAAGGAATGTAATACCAGAAATGTCCACGGAGGGACGGCCGCGTACTTCGAGTTCGTCGCCAATACGTATTTGTGGATTGGCAACACCTTGAAGCAGCGCAGCCCCTGTAGAGTCCTGTATATAGATATCTCGCGATGACAAGATCACTATGCCATGCACGAGCATCTCTGGATTCGCATCGCGATCCAACCCGGTAAAGAAGACATCTCCAAGATTAGTCGTGTTGAGCGAAAGATCTCTCTCGTCGTGACTAGTCATCGTCGCGAGATTCTCAATAGGGAGATCACTCTCTACGGAGGAATTGAAATAAGCTTCTGTGTGACGGAATGTCTCCGGGGTTGATACCTCGACGCCCTGCAGCATGTTGTTGAACACAGCATCATTCAGCGGAAGGACCTTCAGATTGCTCCAAATTCCACCCGATGAATACGAACGCACGCCAACCTTTCCATGGGCTGGACAGTGCGGTTCTGAGAGAGCTACACGCGTCAAGGCCGAGGTCCCGGGATCGCTTAGGACGGCGACAATAATGCAGCCTCGAGCTGCGATTGCCAGGTGATACCAGTGCTCGATTTTTACCCGTGGAGCCATCTGTGCCACGGCGAATTCACGCCACTCGTGGTTTGCTCGGCCAATGACGAGAGTGTTGTTCGCGCTACGTAGACCCACGTAATAACCAACGTACGAGTCGACCCCCTCTTCTGGATCGCTCACTCGAACGAGTGCGCCTGCATCGCCAAAAGCACCCAAAACTTGCAAGTCCAAATCGAATTCATAATCGGACCAATCGGCACTTCCGCCGATGAGTTTGGCCCCACGTTCGTCTGAGCGATTTGTTATGGTGGGGCCATTTCGTTCCCAGCTTCCGCCATAGGCGTCCCATCGATTGGAACTGTCGTTAGAAAATGTAATCTCAACGGGCAGGCGTTCTGCGGATGTCCTTCTATGTAGAAAATAGAGGCTTGCCGCTACACATAGAAAAAGCAATCCCAAAGTGGCAGCGTGGAACCGCTTCATGGATTTGTCCTGTCCATTGATAAGAACGCTTGAATTGATGGCGAATCGATGTTCGTTCGAGTGATGAGGATAGGCTTAATCTCACGAAGAATTCCTTGGTGATTGTCTTTCCCGCTTTGGGCGATAAAACGAACTGCTTCTCTAGCCATCTCGCCGGTATCTTCCACCACTGTAGAGTCAATTTCTCCAAGCCGAATACCCCGCATCGCGTCTCTCTGCCTGTCGCATCCGATTAGCAGAACTCGATTAGGAAGATTCCCAATTCGGCGTTCTGACCAGGCAGCGCGAAGAGATGATCCGTCCAAGGCTATGAGCGCATCAATATGGGGATGATCGTGAGCCAGTGCGTATACGATTTGTTGATCTTCAGAGATATTGGCGGTCCCATTCTTGATCGCTACGACATGGATCGAAGAATGTCTTGTAGATAATATTTCTTGAATTGCCTTGAGTCTGCGGTACAAATGGTCGGTGTTGGGGGCCATACCGATGATGGCGACTTCTCCGTGATCGCCTAGAGCCAAAGACAGCCGCTCCACCAGTTCTTGCCCCATTTCCTGCTCGTCATTTACAAAAAGTGCCAAATCGGGAGTCGGCTCAAGCGGAACCTGCGTATTGATCACGGCAACAGGCACATGCATTTCGGTGGCGCTTCTCAGAACGCTGAGCAGCGCAAGATAGTGATCTGGTGCAAGGATCAGGCCTTTAAGTGGGCGTTGAAGAACAGCTCTCACCAACATGACTTGCTGTTGGGCATCATCGTCCCGGGCGGGGGCATTCCAGTAAATGGTGAGACCGTATTTGTCACCCTCGCTTTTTGCGGCCTCGTGGGCAGATTCCCAAATGTCAATCCCAGTCGTCTGGGGGATGAACGCGATCATGTTTGAGTTGGGCCTATGGCACCCACTTGAAGTCAGCAGACATAAACCCAGAAATACAAGAGGTCGACTGATCAGTCCTTTCGAAAGTTGCATGGAGACAGCCTCAGTCTAACTATGAGCGTAGAAATAGCTAAGCCCGTTCAGGGGGGCCTGTCAATAGTGCATTTAGTATGCAGACGGACGGCGCGCTCACGCATAGGCTTTTTCATTGGTGTGGGGTATAGCCCCCTAGCTGTGTTCGCCATTGGGAGCTCTTGAACCGGATGAATTCTCGCTTTCTAACGCGCCGCCACTTCCTCCAAGGCGCAGCCGGAACTGGTGTGGCTGCCCTTATGCCACATGTTTGTGCTGCCCTCGCTAGCTCCACGAATGGCAGTATGCCTACGAGCCTTGATCTCAAGAAAAACAGGTCACCCCTGGCTCCCAGCGCGTTTTATCTGCTTCCTCTCGGACAGGTCAAGCCTAAGGGATGGCTACGTATGCAGCTTCAAACCCAGGCCGATGGGCTTACAGGTCACCTGCAGGACATTTGGCCGGATGTAGGGCCCAATAGCGGCTGGTTGGGGGGTACCGGCGAAAGCTGGGAGCGCGGCCCATACTACTTAGACGGCTTACTTCCACTTGCATTTTTGTTGGAAGATTCTCAACTAAAAGCCAAAGCGCTCCGATTTATCGAATGGACTCTCACTCATCAATCGCCCGATGGCATGATTGGTCCCCAGAGCAACAAGGACTGGTGGCCGCGTATGGTCATGGTCAAGGTCCTTGCTCAGTATTACGACGCAACCGAAGACCCACGTGTCGTTCCTGTGCTTACGAAGTACTTCCACTATCAGCTGGAATCTTTATCGCACCGTCCGTTGGAGTCATGGGGAAAGTTCCGTTGGCAGGATGAAGTTCTCGTTATCGAGTGGCTATTCAATCGGACTGGAGATCCAAAACTCCTTGATCTGGCTCGTCTGCTGCAGCAGCAAGGCTTCAATTGGTCTGCGAATTTCTCCAACTTCCAGTTCACGGAGAGATGCAGTAGGGAGTCCATTGGCCTGAAGAAAGGTTCTCCGCCTTCGGAGAAGGCGATGGCTACCCACGGCGTCAACAATGCTCAGGCTCTGAAAGCTGGTCCCGTGTCATATTTGCTTTCAGGTCGCTCGACCGATGCAAACGCGATCCTCCAGCAGCTGAAGATGCTGGACGAATATCATGGGCTGCCCAATGGGATGTTCTCTGCTGACGAGCACCTCGCAGGCCGCAACCCTTCGCAGGGAATCGAATTATGCGCCGTTGTGGAGCAGATGTTTTCTTTAGAGCAGTCCCTGGCTATCCTCGGCTTCGCCGAGCTTGGTGACCACCTGGAGAAGATCGCGTACAACGCTCTACCTGCAGCGCTAACTGATGACATGAGAGCTCACCAATACAATCAGGAGCCCAACCAGGTGGAATGCAGTCTGCACCATACACCTTGGACGACAGATGGCCCTGAATCCAATCTTTTTGGTCTGGAGCCGAATTTTGGCTGTTGCACGGCGAATTACCACCAAGGGTGGCCGAAGTTCGCCGCGAGTTTATGGATGGCTTCCGCAGATGGCGGTCTAGTGGCTGCCGCATATGGACCATCGGAGGTCCATATAACGCTCGGGGACACGAATGTTCATGTGGTTGAGGAGACGGACTATCCATTTCGCGGCAAGATCAATATCACTGTGAATCCTGCACAATCGATTTCGTTTCCGCTTCGGTTGCGCATTCCTTCGTGGGCCACCGGAGCCACGATCAAAGTGAATGGGGATCTACAGGAAAGCCCGTCTCCTGGTAGCTTTACCCGTTTAGACAGAAATTGGCAGGCTGGAGATAAGGTGGAAGTCGAATTCCCAATGCATGTGCGTACAGTTTCTGGTTATAAGGGTTCGGTCTCGCTGGAGCGTGGCCCTCTGGTTTTTTCTCTTCCGGTAAAACAAGATTGGCTCAAGCTGCGAGATCGAGGTTTCACTGCGGACTGGCAAGTTTATCCAGCTTCAGCATGGAACTATGCGCTCATTTGCAAGGAGGGGAACGTTGCGGATTTGAGGGTAAACGAGTCGGCTCTATCTGATCGTCCCTTTGCTGAAGAGGGCGCCCCAGTGACACTTCAAGTTTCTGCAAGGAAACTGGTTGAATGGCGTGAAGATGATGGAGCTTCAGAACCCCCGCCACAAAGCCCTGTCAAAACAGCGGAGCCAGTGGAAACAATTCAACTAATACCGTACGCGGCCGCAAAGCTCCGCATCACGTCGTTTCCCAATTCGACCACCTAAGCCCATCTTCACCGCTCTCAAGGTTGAACAATATGAAAGCTAAGCTGCCGGTTTCGCGACGCACATTTCTTCAGACAGCCGCCGTTGTGGGAGCTGGTAGCGCATTATCCCCAATTGTGTGCTCGGCGTCGGACCGAGCTCAGTCATCGGGATTGGATTCAACGAATGATGATCCCAGCGTGTCCTCCTCTGCCAGGGGGTGGGCAATTCCGAGGCCCATGTTTTGGAGCTTTGACAATCACGATCCACGTATAGAAATAGCTGGATTCTCCTTCAGTTTTCAGGTTTTTACTGGAGGACCGAACACGAACACGTACGGCCTTTCCGCGAAAAGTACGGTCACCAAGCAGGAGGGGAATCGCTGGACTGTTGACGCTTCACAACTTTCGTGGCCTGGGCAGCAGATGGCTGCGCCAGGAACCCTCCACGCTGAAGTCGTGCGTGTCGGCAAGACGGTTACAGTTCGAGTTGAAGCAACTGCTTCGGAACCGGTCCATGCGATAAAAGTGACGATACACAATCTGCCGACTGGGTCGGTGGCGCAATCCGGATGGCAAGTAACACCCATTTTTGAGCCGGTGACAAAAGAGGCCATACTTCACTGCTATCCCACCTACAACGGGGGTATGCCTGTCTGGTTTCTGGGCCGGCGCGAAGAGGGAATTTCCTTCTCTTCTTCGGATATGACCCTCACGTCAAAGCGCTTTTGCGCAGCGCTGCGGGACGACGGTGTGCAGATTCAGTTGATCGTTGAAGCAGACGCCCAAAAGCTCGGAACAAGATTTTCTGCACCTATCTGGAAGATCACAACAGGCACAACTTTGGAACGCGCCATTCAGGAACGAGAGCAACTCCTGGAAGAGAACGCCGGTCTCAAATCCTGGGACGTTAGGGCGGATGTTGCGCCCTGGGCACGCAAAGTCTCGCTAGTCGTTACATTACATGGAATGCATTGGAGCGGATTCATCTTCAACGATTATCAAAAAATGTCGCAAATCGTTAGCTGGATCACAGATCGCATACCTGGGGAACGAGTTTTGTTTTTCCTTGCCGGTTGGGAAGGCCGTTACTACCGGCAGTATGGCGATAGCAAACCTGATGACAGAATGGGTGGAGCGGATGGCCTGCAACGGCTGGTGCAGAACATCCATTCACGCGGGGCGCATGTCATGGCAATGTTTGCAGGTAATACAGCCGGACCAACCACGCCGAATCTTCCTGAGCTAATACGCAACTCAAGCTTCCACAGTCTTCCCGGCTTTTTGAAGTACGACATAACCCGCGGGTACAGGGTTGATT